>Ga0163155_10000952_pt1 | contig 35673 bp, 29 predicted proteins | sample OliLakLV19SP4G1_FD_148611 | JGI IMG/M metagenome (GOLD analysis project Ga0163155, IMG submission 148611) | Freshwater microbial mat bacterial communities from Lake Vanda, McMurdo Dry Valleys, Antarctica - Oligotrophic Lake LV.19.SP4.G1 | ecosystem: Environmental > Aquatic > Freshwater > Lake >... | reverse complement strand
CTCACGGGCCGCAGCGGTGCAGAGCCATGCTCCGCTCCGCTGCGCATGGCTCTGCACCGTCAGCACGACATCCAATCAGGGACATAGACTTTGGTACTAACCGTGGGGGCAGGTCATCGGTCCCGTTGACGTTCAAGCCGTCGGAGTACACCAGGACAGCGCGAAGCTCGGGACCATTGAGCTGTTCTGCGAGCAAGGCCCCGGCCCGGAACGAGTCTTCCCTGCCCCGCACCGGGGCCTGGGCGGAACGCAGGGTTCCCTCGCGAAATCGGTACACGCCGACCGAGACCGATTCGTCCGAGAGTCGCGCGCCGTTGATCTCTCCCGAAGTTGAGCAACCGGCGATCACCGATTGAGGAAACGCCGCTCGAAGGTCCGAGAATGCCGCATCATCGGGCGGCAGGTTTGAAGAACCGAAGGCCAACACAAGGGTGCGGGAACTGTCGAGGTGCTTCGGAAGCTCGCGGTTCCAACCCGTCGCCCGGTTGTACAACAGCGATTCGAGTTGGAGTGCCGTCTGTGCTGAGTTCATTGGAATTTTCCCTTGAAGATGCTCATCGGCGGAATAGGGGGTCGGGTTTATCGCCGGGTTACCTGACCCTCATGCCGCACGGCCATGCTGCCTGTCGCCGCTGCAGGCTCGGGTCCAGCAAGTGGAAAAGCACATCGAGATGCTCACACGCCTCCGCGTGTTGTTCTGCTGTCGCCGATTCGTTAAGGCTGGTCGCGGGTCCGACGAAGGCGGGCAGGCCAACGGATCCCGATGTCCCTTTGATCGCGTGTGCTCTCTGGGCGACCTCCAGGAAGTCCTTGCGGTCCAGCGCGTGTTGGATGTGCCCGAGTTGGGACGGAAGACCGCTCAGCCAATCCGCCGCGAGCGCTTGCACATCGGGATCGTTGATCCGGTACTGCGTCGGTGCCTGTCGGGGTTACCGGTTTCCTTCAATCCTCCGAAACCGCGTTGGCGCTCAGCAAACGGCGTATTCCAGGTTCCCAGACCCTAACGCCCTCCAAGAAAAGTTCTATTGGTGTTCTGTCGCCCCGACTTTGTTCAGAGTAAAGCCCTTCGATGAGCACATCGAAGGGCTTTCTCGTTGCGCAGACGGGACTTGTGTCGGCAAACTGCAGTCCAATCGCCCCGCATCAAATTAGAGATTTTGAGTCGATTTAGGCGGGATGTTGAGGAGATTTGAACTTCTCTTAGCCGGCCGTTTCCGGCATGACGACCTCCGACCACGGCCACCGATCGCCGGTCGCGCTGTGCGCCCGCGGTACCATTCTCGTGACCTCCAAACCTACCGAGCCAGCCGCCCCGCGCCCGCCTGTCTTGCGACGGTACGAGGTATGGGTCGCGGCGGTGTTCGTGTGCACCGCCCTGAGCGCGGTCGCGGCCCCGTTCGTGCTGAGGCGCGTGGCCCCGTGGATCTCGCCCCTGTGGGCCCTGCCGGGGATCCCGCTCGCGATTGTGACGACGACATTTGGAGCAATCTGGTACTCGCGGCGGCGTACGCACCGGATTAGGCGAGCGGTGCGAGCCGCATCGGGGCGTGCCTGCGTGGGCTGCGTGTACGACCTCAGCGGAATGGGCGACACGGGCGCGTGCCCGGAATGCGGGCGGCGGTTCGACATCGCCGCCGATCAGCGCTCGTGGGAGCGGGCGGGGTTGCTGTAGCACCACAGAAGGCCGACCGTTGACGACGGATACGGGACAGCGGAACCCCGGAAGACCCGCGGTCCGCGCCAGAAGTCCATCGTCTACGGTCCATCGTTCACGGTTCTTGAGGCGTCGCCAGACCCTCGCTCACGCATCGGCCGTCTCGGCGTTCGCCGCGGGTGTTGACCCAGCCGGTCGCCAACTACTTCGACAGCTCGATGCGGCTCGATCAAAGCCTCGCGGAGCCCGTTGATCTCACAACCTCGTTGAAAGAGTCATATGCAAGGCGGTGCGATCAGTGAGGGGAAGATCATGCATCCGGGCGTCTGGCGCTCGGGCGCAGACGGCGCAAGGTTCGGACTGTTTCTCCCGGTCCACCGCCTCGGGCAAGCCGTGACTAAGAAAATTGCTCCCGGCATCATCTGTCCATCATGCCGTGGTCATTCCCGCGTCATGCTTGGCGGCGCGACGGCGCGAATATTCCATTGATCGACGTGTGTCGGTCGCGTCCGTTCCACAATTCAAAGGAGTTGTCTCATGAAACGACCAGGTGTCTCGTTGCTCGCTGCCGCGTTCGCTCTCCCCATCGGGCTCGCCGCGCCCGGCACGATGGCCCAGCCCTTCCCGCCGTTCACGCATCCGACGAATATCACAAACCCGTTCTATCCAGTCTCCAACACCAAGCAGGCGATCACGGTGGGCGTGGATGACGGCGACGAGTTCCGCAGCGAGGTCACGCTATTGCCGGGAACCCGCGCAATCACATGGTCCGGTGGCGTGACGCAAGTTCGTGTCTCGCAGTATGTGGCATATAAGGCTGGTGATCTCGTAGAAGTCGCCTACGACTACTTTGCCCAGGCTGACAACGGTGATCTGTACTACTTTGGCGAGGATGTCTTCAACTATGTCGATGGTGAGGTTAACAACACCAACGGCACATGGCTTGCGGGGCGCGACGGCGCGCCTCCCGGCGTCATCATGCCGGCGAATCCGATGGTCAATCAGGTTTTTCACCCCGAGAACTTCCGCCCGCTCGTGTGGGAGGAGGACACCGTTGTGTCGTTGATGCAGGCAGTCCAAACTCCTCAAGGTCTGATCAACAACGGGCTGCTCATCCACGAGTTGCTCCTTGACAATACAGAAGAATTAAAAATCTACGCTCGCGGATTCGGGCAGGTCGCAGGCAGTGAGACGGGCGCGAGTTCGCACCTGGCGATTTTCAATCGAAACAGTGTTTCCTTCGGAAGAATTCCACCTTCATTGTATGCTATCGAATCACTCGCCGAGGAAGTGGTTATCGCGGTTCCCAACTGGCGACGCGTGACAACGAGTGTGGACCGAATCAGGCAGCGATGGTATTCTTACAGGCCGCAGGCTATCGCCGAAGGCGCACCTGCTGAATTTGTGACACTGATGGGCCAACTCGTCACTCAACTGCGCAACGCGGTCATTGCCCGCAACGCTGTCAATACCAATGAAGCAGCGAACGACCTGCGCAGCGTCGCGGTCGATCTCATGACCTTCTACAACCCGCGAGTTCCCGCCGACTTGAAGCGCCTGCAGGTACTCGAACGCGAACTTATAGGTGATGCACGCGTCGGCGACTGGACCGAGGCTTTGGTCTTCCATGCAAAGGCCGCCGACGCTGTTTGGGCGCGGGTGCGGCCGTTTGTCCTGACCCGACCTGGCGGAGCCGCGCGGGCTGCTGAACTTGATGAACTCTTTGCCGATCAGGCCGACGCAATAAGTGCACACCACTTGCAACACACCATTGCCGCCGCACGCGACGCGATCGACACAGCCGAAGAGATTGAAGATCGGTATTAGTTCGGCGACGTCATGTTTTCATCATGTTTGTGGCCCCTGAGGAGCCGAATATGCGTCTTCGATACACGTTTTAGTTTTGGTTTGGACAATAAAACGAGGGTCGACGCCCTCAAACAAGGAGTGTTAATATGAAAATCAAGTACACTAACTTGGAGATCACAGCGTTTGTGTTGCTGACAGGTGCTGCCCTTTCGACGCTTGCTGGTGGATGCCACGCAGGTGGTGTGAATGCATCTCGTACAGAAGCTGTCGCGATGGCTTCGGTCCATTCACCGTCCGCAGCAAATGCTAGTGATGGCGATGGTGAAGAAGGAGATGATGCCGAAGTTGTCATCTCTCTCACTGATCTTCCCACCAGTGTTCGAGCCGCATTGGCAGGCATCACTGCCGACGGCGCAGTAACGCAGGTAACCCGTGACACCGAAGACGAGAAGACAACCTACGACGTCGAATATACCAAAGACGGCGCAACCTGGGCCGCAGATTTTTCTGACTCTGGCACCGTCTTGGAGAATGAACTCGACGATGAAGGCGAAGATGGCGATGAAGACGCCAGCGACTGAATGTAACTGCTTCCCTCGTGCCCGTCCGTCAAGGCGGGCACGGGCTTTGGTGATGAGCCTAGCGAATGATCTACCATGCGAGTGCTGATCGTCGAAGATTCTGGAGTGCTGCGCGACTCACTCTCCCAGGGCTTGCGCGAAGCCGGGTACGCCGTCGATTCCGTCGCCGACGGCAAGCGAGGGCTGATCCACGCGCAGACCACAGACTACGACGTGATCGTGCTGGATTGGATGCTGCCCGAGATGGACGGCATCGAGGTCGTGGCGGCCATACGCGCGAAGAAGCTTCCCGCCGCCGTGCTGATGCTCACCGCCCGCGACTCGGTAGACGACAAAGTGCGTGGCCTGGCAACCGGGGCGGATGATTACTTGGTGAAGCCCTTCGCGTTCAAAGAGCTTCTCGCGCGTGTGCAGGCCCTCGCCCGTCGGCGACACAACCAGCCCTCACCCATGCTCTGCGTGGGACCCCTGGCGATCAACACGGATGCGCGAACGGCAACCACGCTCCAGGCCCACGGTCCAGCCATCACGCTCAGTCTTACCCCACGTGAGTATGCGCTGCTGTGCTACCTCGCCGCCCGCACGGGCAAGCCCGTCACGCGGGCCGAGCTCGAAGAACACTTGTACGACGACAGCTCGCAGGTTTTCTCCAACGCTATCGACTCGGCTGTCGCGGCGCTGCGTCGCAAACTCGATGCGGCGGGCTGCCCGCCCCTCATACACACGCGGCGGAAGATCGGGTACGTACTGAAGGAGTGCGAGGCGTGAACAGCATCCGCCGACGTACATCTGTGTTGGTCGCCGCGAGTATTGCGGGGCTGCTTTCGCTAGGCGGGCTGGGGATGTTCCTGGTCGTGCGTGCGTCTCTGGCTCAACAGTTTGACGACGGGCTCCTCGCAAGGGCTGCCGCGCTCCAAAGTCTCACCGACGCCAAAGCGGGCAAGATCGAGATGGACAAGACGGGAGCGGTGATGCCTTGGTACCATCAGGGCGGAGATGCCGAGTACTTCGTTGCGTGGGTGCGCGACAGAGACCACTGGCGCGTCCTAGCGCAATCAGAATCGCTTGGAGCCAATGTGTGGTCAGAAGCGGGAAGCTCGCCCCGGCGAGTCGGCGTGGCCGACTGCGCGCTTCCCGATGGCCGCGCTGGCCGTTCGCTCACCGCTGAGTTCACTCCGGAGATCGACCCCGAGGCCGACGGCGAGCCGAATACGAGCGTGCGTACGACATCCCCCGGCGACGACCTGGCTGACACTTCCGTGAACGTGCTCACAGACGTTCCTGTCGTTCGGCTAGTCGTCGCTCAATCTACAGCACCGCTCGATCGGACGTTGGCGACCATCGCACTCTCCATCGTCGGGGTGGGCGGCGTGCTGGTCTTGGCAAGTATCGCGGCGACGCAATGGGCCGTTCGCCGTGGCACGCGCCCGCTCGTAACACTCTCCGCGAGCGTTGCCACCCTGGGACCGGACACGCTGGAGCGGCGACTGGACCTGGGGCACCTGCCAAGCGAACTCGCGCCGGTCGCCGGGCGTCTCAACGACCTGCTCGCCCGCTTGGACGACGCCTTCGCCCGCGAACGCCGCTTCACCAGCGCCGCCAGCCACGAACTCCGCACGCCCATCGCCGAACTTCGGATGCTGCTCGAAGTCGGCCTCTCGCGTGAGCGCACGCCCGAGCGATGGGAGCAGACCGCGCGAGACGGCCTGGGTGTTCTCGACCGCGCACAACGCTTGACCGAGGCGCTCTTGCGCCTTTCCCGCGCGAGCGAGGGAAGTCAGGCTGCGCTCCCGGATGCAACCATCGATCTTTCCGCCGTCCTGCGAGAGCAAGCCGCCCGGGCTCTGGACGCGAGTGGCCATGATCCCTCGCACGTATCCATCGACGCCCCGCGCCCGCTTCCCGCCCGCATCGACCCGGCGCTAGCCGCGTCCATCATCGGAAACCTGATCGAGAACGCCCTCCGGCACGGCGATGTCAGCACCGATCGTGCGGTGCGGTGCGTTGGCACGAGCGATGCCGCTGGAACCTCCATCGTCATCAGCAACCATGCCCCGACGCTGACGGCTGCCGATATCAAGCACCTCTTCGAGCCATTCTGGCGCAAGGACGCTGGCCGGGACGCACCGGGCGGCTTCGGACTCGGGCTATCCGTCAGCCGCGCCCTCGCGGCGTCTGTCGGAGCGAGTCTCGAGTATCAACTATCCGCGGACAAAGACGTTCAAGCGATTCTCCGGTTTCGTCGCCCGTGATCGAGAGTCTTGGGCAGTTAGCTCGGGGTCAAAGGAGTCGCCACGCTTACTGTGGTTCTAGGTCTCATCAAGCTTGTGACAGAAGTGCTCCAGACCATAACACATTCGAAGAGAAGTTCTATTGGTGTTCTGTCGCCCCGATTTGTTTCAGAGTAAAGCCCTTCGATCATCGCATCAAGGCGTTTTCACGTTTGCGGTTACGGCGTGCGATGTTGATTAGCCATTCAATCCGCCAAGTTGCGGCACAGAGCCGGACTCGACCCCCCAGCCGAGTTTGAGCGCAGCCTCGACCTGCTCGTCGCTATACTTTCGCGATTCGCACCGAACGACCGGTCGTTTGTTCTCAAGGGACGATCAAGGCAGCATGAAAAATCTCATTGTGCTGACAATCGGCATTGCTTTGACATCGTGCGCAAGCTTGCCGCACCGTCGCGACCCACTCGATTTCAGAGCGATTGATGCCCATGCTCAGCGACTCGTGGACCGTGAGAGCGTGAACGGCATGGCGTTCGCGATCATCGAAGGTGGCAACGTCGTGCACGTGGCGACCTTCGGTTATAGAAACGTGAAGGAAGGTCGTCCGCTCACGACGGACACGATCATGTACGGTGCGTCACTGACAAAGACGGCGTTCGCGTACATGCTTCTTCAACTGGTGGACGAGGGGCGACTCGACCTTGATACCTCCGTGGCGGAGTTGCTGCCGCGTCCTCTGCCGGAGTATGAGGATTACAGCGACTTGGCGGGCGATGATCGCTGGCGGGCTCTGACGCCGCGGATTCTCCTCGCTCACACCTCCGGGTTTGCAAATTTTCGGTGGCTTGAACCGGACAAGCGGCTTCGCTTCCACTTCCAACCCGGAACACGCTATGCGTACTCGGGCGAGGGCTTCTACATACTGCAGCTCGTTCTCGAACAAGGGCTCGGGCTCGACGTGGGAAAGGAGATGCAGACCCGTGTGTTTGACCGCTTCAAGATGCCTAATACCAGCATGATGTGGCGTCCTGCTTTCGCCGAGAATCTGGCCGACGGGTACAAACTTGACGGGTCTATGGAGCCACACGATGAGCGGAGCAGCGTGAGCGCCGCAGGGTCGATGGATACGACGATCGCGGATCAGGCGCATCTCTGGGCCGGCATCATGCGCGGAGAGGGGCTCAGCAACGCTTCACGAGCCGAGATTGTCCGCGCGCAGGTGCCGATCGAGTCGCTGCACCAGTTTCCGTCGCTTGCCGCCGAGATCGAGCCCGCGAATACGCAGATCGGCCTTGCAGCGGGATTGGGCCTCGTGACATTCAAAGACCCGAGCGGGCCGGCGTGGTTCAAGGGTGGTCACAACGATTCGACCGGCAACATGGTTGTCGGACTCGAAACTGGAAAACGCTGCATTGTCTTGCTGTCGAATGATGTCCGAGCGGAACGCCTTTTTCCTGAGATGACCAAAGTGGTTCTCGGAGAAACAAAGATGCCTTGGATATGGGAATACGAGTGGGTCAATACGGCACATTGATGTCCGTTCGGCCGCCTCCATATCGGGAAGAGCGTGCCATCAGGAACCGCGGAACGTTTGCACAGAGATGGCTCCGCTGAAGACTCGATTCCGCAAAGACTGAATCCTTGGCCCGAGACCAGAACGCTCTCCAAGAAAAGTTCTATTGGTGTTCTGTCACCCCGATTGAAATACGAACGCCCGCAGGGTACGCCTTGCGGGCGTTTGCCATTGAACTCAAGCGATACGGATACCGGATTCAATGTTGTCGAAACTGGCGGGGGTTTCGCGCACTACTTCGTCTTCTGCAAGATCCGCTTGACAGCCTCCATCTCGGCATCAACGTGGCCCGCGATGTTCTCGATCGTCGGCGCGACAAGGACATCGGGCACGATGCCTGCATCCTCCCGAGGGCCCGAGCCCGGCTTGGGAAAGAAGCCGATGACCGGCAGGTCCACCTCGATGCCACTTTTGGGTAGCCGCACGAAGAAGAACGCCCCGCCGTTGATGCCGCGCTGGTTGCCCCCCGTGGGCTGGCCGATGAGCGTGCCGAGTTTGAGCCGCTTCATCATAAGCGCGAACTCGAATGTCGCCGAGCTGTTGGTCGCATCTACGATCACCAGCACGCCGCCCGCGTACCGCTTGCCCGTCGGCACGATCATCTCTTCCTTCTCGGGGCCGTCCTTCGCATCGCCGTCCCGCAGCCGGTAGAACCCGACGGTCGTTCCGGCCGGGAGGCCGATGTTTCGATCGGCCAGGTCCACCGGACCGATGGCATCCGTGCTCCAGTCCCTGAACGAGTCGTCCCAAGTGTCCAGCGCGGCGTTGAGGTCCGGCGGCGTCTTGACATACCGCACGAACCGCTGGTTCGGGGACAACGGTTGCGGGGCCTCGACGAGGCGAGCGAGGATGACCTCGCCCACGCCCGAGCCGCCCTCGTTGCCGCAGAGATCGATCACGAGGTTGAGCGTGTGCTTGGCGATGAGTTCGTCGAACGTGTCGTTGATGAACCGGCGCCAATCCCACTTGGTCTTGTATGCGACCCAACTGGCCATCGGCAGGTACGCCGTCCCGTCTTCCAGATACGAGAGTTTCCAGAGCGGAGCATTCTGGTCTTCGGGCGCAGCCTTCATCGCTTCGTGCGCGGCGAGGCGCGCCTCGTAGGCCAGCGGAACGACCGTGATCGTCGATTCGTCTCAGGCGTCCGACGAACGGATCTTCAGCTCGAACGCCGGAACTCGAGGAGGGAACAGAAGTGGGAAGTAGATATCGAATGTCTCATACCGCTCCGAGCCCGTCACCGAGAGCAGGCTGACGCGCTTGGCGTCGTTCGACCCGTCGGCACGGGCGATGGTCATCAGCGTGTCGAGGATGGTCCGCGCCGATGTACCGTTGATCGACAGCACTTCAGTTCCGGGCTTCATCGCAGCGTTGCCCGAGAAGTCTCGCGTGACGATCATCCGCCGGTCGATCCAGTTGAAGTATAACGGCAGCTTGTCAGGCCGCTTGAAGACTGCGTCTTCCACCGCCTTGGATTGGTTGTACGGGTTGGGCTGAGTGTGTCCACACTTGATCTTGGCGGTGAACCGCGAAATCTCCAGGAACGCCTCGCGCACCGTGAGATCGTGCCGGAACGACTCGTCGAGCGACGCGAAGTTTGCCTCCATCTGTTCCCGCGTGTTGTACCGGAAGAGCCCGGGGTGAAGTTCTCCGTACACACGCCGCAGCAGGGCCGCATCGGCTTGAAGGTCCGCGGCGGCGATCTTTGCGGGGCCACTCGCCTTGGCCGCGGCCACGGGCGCCGGTTGCGCATTGGTGGAGTATCCCTCACCAAAGAAAAGCCCCGCCGCAAACGCCGCCCAGGTGATCCGGTGCATCGAAGACTCCAGAACTTCCCTCGAACCCCCGCGCAACGGGACCGCAGATTGGCCATGCCCAGCGCGGGACCGCTCCGCGATGAGACATTCTATGGGTCACCCAGAATGATCCGTCGTGCCGGACCGCTCGGATTCAGGCGGAGCTTGAACGAACGCGCCTTACGCCGCCACCGTCGCTGAACAAATTTCCGACCACGGCCCCTTCTCGCCGCCGGTGTTGACCCACCGCAGCATGTAGACCGCCGTCTTCCTGTCGTTGTGGGCCTTGAACTCGGTGCGGACGGTCGGGCGGCTGGTGAGGGTCAGGACCGACGGCGCGGCGGAGTCCGTCAGATTTGCAAAGAGGCACTCATGCGACTGAACCGGCGTTTCCAGCCAACAAACGCCGAATGCTCTGCTCCCAAACCCTAACACCATCCAAGAAAAGTTCTATTGGTGTTCTGTCACCCCGACTTTGAAGGCTTGATGGCCTCGGCAGATGCCGAGGCCATCTGCGTTTGCGTGTGAGCTTAAGTGTGTTCGTTCACCCAACTCTGCGCCGGATTGCACTTGAACCCGTTTTGAGGCTGCGGGGCGAAACCTGTAGTAAATTGGCATCGAGAAGTGGCGAGCTATTCTTTGCCCCATGCAGACTTGGACGCCAGAAAGGGTCATCGCGATTGCGCCGGATGCCGCCGCTGCGGCCGCCGGTCAGGCGTTGGCGTCGGCCAAGAAGTGGACCGGGAAAGGGCAGAGCGAACGCGCGATTTGGGGCTTGTGTCAGGGTTCGGGAAAGGAACCATACCAAGCGCGGGTTGATCTCACCGAGCCAGCTTTCAAGTGCAGTTGTCCTAGTCGCAAGTTTCCTTGTAAGCATGGGCTTGGGCTGCTGCTTCTGTTTGCGAAGGAGCCCAAGGGGTTTGTGGCGGTGGCGGAGCCGGAGTGGGTGGCGGTGTGGATTGCAGGGCGGGCCGACAAGGCTGAGAAGAAGGTTGAGCGCGCCAAGGCTGCGGTTGACAAGCCTGTGGATGTTGAAGCGCAGGCGAAACGAGTTGCGGCACGCGAGGGGCGTGTCAGCGATGCGATCGCGATGTGCCGTGTGTGGCTTGAAGACGTCATGCGTCGAGGTCTGGCAAAGGCCCAGACTGAGGACGGTGCGGCGTGGGAGCGAATCGCGACAAGGATGGTCGATGCGCAAGCGCCGGGGCTGGCGGGCATGATCCGTCGCATCCCCGAGGTCCTTGCATCTGGGTCGGGCTGGGATGTGCGCACGCTTGATCTGCTGGGCCGGCTGCACCTGCTCTTGCTCGCGGGCGAACGGATCGGTGATTTGCCGCCGGACCTGGCGGTTGACGCGCGAACAGCACTGGGGTGGAACCAATCAAAAGATGATGTGCTCGTGGGAACCGGGGTTGATGATTCTTGGGTGACGATGGGACAGGTCGTGCAAGGCGAGGACCGGCTGCGGGTGCGGCGGACGTGGCTTGTCGGAAGGAAGAGTTTGCGTCGCGCGATGATGCTGGACTTTGCAGCGGGATCGCAACCACTTGAGCCTTGTGTGCCCGCTGGGAGTGAGTTTGAGGGTGAGATAGTCTTCTATCCCGGGCGAGCGCCGCTGCGTGGACTTGTGAAGTCAAAGACTAGCGAACGCATGATCGATGTCGACCTTGGCCCTGCGGCTGACGCATCTATTGAAGAAGGCCTTTGCAGGTATGCCGAGGCGCTGGGTGCAAATCCGTGGCTTACTTGCTGGCCACTCGCGTTGGCCAACGTGCGGGTGGCGCAGGATGGGAAACGCTGGTACCTCGTCGATTCTGAGGGATATGGGCTGCCACTCAAGCAATCGTTCGTCGATGCGATGCAGCTGTGGCGTCTGATCTCCGCGAGTAGTGGAAGCGTCTTGACAGTACTTGCAGAGTGGGATGGCGAGCGTGCGCTGCCGATCGGCGCGTTTGATCCGACCAATCGTGTCTACCACGATTTGGCGACGAGGTGGGTTGCGTGAGTGATGCCACGCCTCCATCTGTTCGCTTGCGCGGACTGCTGGCCTCTGCGATGATCGGGACCGATCGTGCCGGGAGCGGTACGGCGGGAACCGAGAATGTTCTGACACAATCTGCGATGCTGGGCATGCAAGTTCGGGCGGGGTGGAGGCCATCAACGGTTTCGGCGAGGTTTTCACTGTGCCCCGCTGATACACGTCTTGTCGCGCCTCCAGCGGCGTCCGCGACGCTGCAACATCTCATGGCGAATCCGGATGGGGACCTGATTGAAGAATGGGCAGAGTTGGCGAATGCGCGAAGATTGCGTGTTGAGGATGCGACTGTGCCGGTGGTGCTGGACTGGTGGTCACGCCAACCGCATCGTTCGGAGGCGGTCTTCGCTGTGCTTGGCGCGCGTGGGGAATGGCTTGCATCGCTCAATGCCGCGTGGCGGAAGCCGGTGGCGGGCTCGCATGTGCCGACCAATGTTGACGATATCTGGCAGACGGGCACGACACCGGACCGCATGGCGTTGCTACTCACGGTGCGGCGGCATGATCCGGGACGCGCACTGCTGCTTATTCAATCAACATGGGCAACAGATGGGGCGGAGGAGCGGCGTCGGTTTTTGGAAGCACTGATCGAGAAAGCCTGGATGGCGGATGAACCATTTCTGGAGGCCGCGCTTGGCGACAAGAGCAAGGTCGTGCGGCGGCAAGCCGCAAGGGTGCTTGGGCAGTTGCTAGGTTCGCGGCTGCGGGCGAGAATGACTGAACGGGCACGGACGATTATCGGTGTGGAGAGCAAGCGAAGCTTGGTGCGGCGGGTTACGCGGATTGGGCTGGCTCCACCAAAGGAGTTTGTTAAGGAATGGGAGCGCGACGGCATCGAGGAAAAAGCCGCGAGCGCTGAGGGACCGCGGGCGTGGTGGATGCAGCAGATTCTGAGCGTAACGGACTTGGCGCTGTGGACTGAACTCTCTGGGATGGATCCGGCGGGCGTGGTCGCTGCGATTCGCGGTGATGACTTTGCCAAGCCTGCGATGACGGCGCTCGTCGAAGCGGCTCGGGCGGAGAAGAACTCGGCATGGGCGATTGCCATCACGCGAGAGCTCCTGGCTCGCAAGGACGAGGATTCTCCAGATCTGGAATGGGTCTGGCCGATCCTTGCACCAGCCGAGCGGGAGACCTTCCTGATCGAAGTGATATCGCTCGATAGATACAAACCGATTGCGCGATGGGAAGTCGCGGCATCCAGTGATCACAAGTGGTCCGCCGACTTATCCATGAAGGTGTTGAAGTTGCTCAAGCAACGCGCACCCAAGAAGCCGGAGGATGTGTGGGCGCTGAGCCATGCCATCGCCCGCATCTCTCGCTGTGTCTGTCCCAATCCTGCATCGGTTGCTGACGCCTTTGAGGAAGCTGTGTCTGCACTGTTTACCGATGCCACGCCTGACAGCTTCAAGAAATCTATTGACCGTGTTCGCCTCCGCGCTGATATGCACAAGGAGTTCTCGCTGTGAGCAAGCCTGTTGCCACCCCCACTGCCACCACTCGTGTCACCTCAACTACCACCCCCGCCGCCACATCCACAAGCCCACAGGTACTGCGGGAACCCGCGGAGAAGCAGTTCGCTGCCGAGCTTGCGGCGCTTGCCAAAGCCGACGACCGCGAGCGGCCGCCACGATGGAAACTCTCCCCGTGGGCGGTGGTCATGTACCTCATGGGTGGCACGCTCAAGGACGGCACCGTCATCACTCCCAAGTATGTTGGCAAGCAGCGCCTCATCGAGATTGCGGTCTCGACGCTTGTCACCGATCGGGCGTTGCTCTTGCTGGGTGTGCCGGGCACCGCCAAGAGCTGGGTCAGCGAGCACTTGGCCGCGGCTGTGAGTGGGGACTCGACGCTGATGGTCCAGGGCACGGCGGGCACGCCCGAGGAAGCGATTCGGTATGGATGGAACTATGCGTTGCTGCTCGCGAAGGGGCCATCGCGCGAGGCGCTGGTTCCAAGCCCAGTGATGCGCGGCATGACCGAGGGAATGATCGTGCGGGTTGAGGAACTCACTCGCGTTCCCAGTGATGTGCAGGACACGCTGATCACGATCCTCTCTGAGAAGACGCTCCCGGTGCCGGAACTCAATGAGGAGGTCAGGGCGGTCAAGGGGTTTAACATCATCGCATCGGCGAACGATCGCGACAAGGGTGTGAACGAACTTTCGAGCGCACTCAAGCGCCGGTTCAACACGGTTGTGTTGCCGGTGCCGGCCACTATGGAGGAGGAAGTCGGCATCGTTCAGAGGCGAGTGGTGCAGATGGGCCGCGCGCTCGAGCTTCCTAGCGAGAATCCTGCGATTGAGGAAATCCGACGTGTCGTCACGGTGTTCCGCGAACTCCGCGAGGGCAAGACCGACGACGGCAAGAGCAGGCTCAAGCAACCCTCCGGTTCATTGAGCACCGCTGAAGCGATCAGTGTCATCACGAACGGGATCGCGCTCGCGTCTCACTTCGGCGATGGCAAGCTCAAGGCGGGCGATGTTGCCAGTGGCATGATGGGAGCGATCATCAAGGACCCTGTTCAGGACAAGATCGCGATGCAGGAGTATCTCGAAACAGTCATCAAGGAACGCGACGGGTGGAAAGACCTCTACCGCGCTTGCAAGGAGGTGATGTGATCGCATGCCCGCGGAGCTGACAATCCTGGGTATTCGCCACCATGGCCCGGGCTCGGCCCGGATGGTTGTGCGCGCCCTCCAGCAACTCAGGCCAGACGCAGTGCTGATAGAGGGCCCGCCCGATGCTGCGGAAGTGATTTCACTCGCTGGCCATGTGGCGATGAAGCCCCCCATCGCGCTCCTGGTGTACGAACCTGACAAGCCAAGCAACGCGTCGTACTACCCATTTGCGGAGTTTTCGCCCGAGTGGCAGGCGATCCGGTGGGGTCTTCACGCGGGGGCCAAGGTTCGATTTATTGACCTTCCTTGGGCGCTGCGCAACCAAGCGGATGAGGCGGACGCGGCGACAGATGAGACGGGCGAACCACCAGCGGCCAATCCCACTCCGACTTTTTCAGATAAGCAAGAAACCCAACTTCGTGATCCACTCGAGGCCCTTGCGTTGGCCGCCGGCTTTACCGATGGAGAGGCATGGTGGGGCCGGCTGATCGAGGAACGTCGCGGCGCGGATGATCCTGTCGGGCTGTTCCACGCGATTTGTGAAGCAATGGCCTCGATGCGAGATGAGCTAGGCCCAACGTCTCATGAGCCGGACGAGCCGGCCCGCGAGGCGCACATGCGGAAGTCGATTCGTGCAGCCGTGAAGGAGGGCTTTGAGCGCATCGTTGTTGTTTGTGGCGCGTGGCACGCCCCGGTGCTCACGTCCGCTGCTCTCAAAGAACACTCCGCAAAGTCGGACGACGATCTCCTCAAGGGTCTTTCTAAACGCAAGACCACTGCAACCTGGATTCCCTGGACATACGACCGCCTCTCCATGTTCTCTGGGTATGGAGCCGGTATCGTCAGCCCCGGCTGGTACGAGCACCTCTGGGTCCACCATGAGCAAGTGAGCGAGCGCTGGCTGACCCGCGTCGCTCGGCTCTTGCGCGATGAAGACCTGGACGCGGCGCTGGCCAGCATCATCGAATCTGTGCGGCTTGCCGACTCGCTCGCCACGCTCCGCGGTCGATCCATCACAGGGCTTGACGAACTCGGCGAGGCGACGATCGCGATCCTCTGCCACGGCAATCCACTGCAGATGCAAGTGATCGAAGACAAGCTCATCATCGGCGAGCGGCTTGGCGAAGTGCCGGAAGATGCGCCTGCGGTGCCCTTGCAACGCGACTTGACAAGCCTGCAGAAGTCGCTGCGTATGAAGGTATCTGCGGTTGAAACGATTCTTGACCTCGATCAACGCAAAGAAAACGACCTCGCTCGCAGTCGACTCTTGCACCGACTGACGATCCTCGATATCGACTGGGGGAGGGTCGAGGCCGACCAGCGTCAGCGAGTAAGCACATTTCACGAGGTCTGGATGATCCAATGGCGACCGGAGCTTGCCGTCGCGGTGATCGAGGCGGCGCGATGGGGAAATACTGTCCATGACGCGGCGGCTGCGTATGTGGCGGACCGGGCGGATAACACAACGGACCTTGCGGAGTTGACGGGGATGCTCGATCATGTGATGCTCGCGGACTTGCCGAGCGCGGTAGAGCGGCTGGTCGACCGCATCAAGCAAGTGTCCTCGGTTTCCTCTGATGTTGGGCACTTGATGGATGCGTTGCGGCCGCTTGCGCTGGTGCTGCGCTATGGCGATGTGCGCAAGACAGACGCCGCGCTGGTCGAGCCAGTGGTCGGTGGGCTGCTCGCTCGCATCTGTGCGGGGTTGCTCCCTGCGTGCGCGTCGCTTGATGATGATGCAGCGGGCATGATGCGCGATCGCATTGACGGGTTGCACGAGATGCTTGCCACGCTTGACCGTCCGCTGTTCATGGACGATTGGAAGGAACTCCTCCGCAAGGCTGGCGATGCAGACATTCATTCGCTCGTAGTTGGGCGGTGCTGGCGGCTTTTGCTCGACACCTTGGGTGCCACTCCGGATGAGACCGCTTCGCGGCTCTCGCTGGGCCTCTCGCCGGGGAACGATCCGGCCAAGGCTTCCGCATGGCTGGAGGGCTTCCTTGCCGGCTCTGGGATGGTGCTGATCCATGATTCGCGGTTGTTGGGCATCGTGGATCAATGGGTGGGTTCTTTATCCCGCGAGATATTTGAGCAGGTCTGCCCGATCGGGCGGCGCACGTTCTCTACGTTCCAAAAGCCTGAGCGCCGGCAGATTGGAGAGAAGCTCACGCACGGCATATCCGTTGGCAATGTCGCCCCGGCTGCCACCGCCATATTTGATGACTACAACCCGGTTCGTGGTGCGCTGGTCGAGCCCGTGCTTCGGCTGATTCTCGGAGACCGATTCGCATGAACACTATCGACACCAAAGAGAAGCTGGAGCGCTGGCGCATGCTGCTAGGGGGCGATGATGCCGACGGCATCGGCGTAGAGCTCTCGGGAAGAGCCCTCGCGATGGACAAGGCGATGGCCGCGCTTTATGACACGAGCGAACGCCGCGGGGGACTGAGCGCCTCCGCCCCGAACGCCGCGCGTTGGCTTGGCGATATCCGCGAGTACTTCCCCAGCTCGATCGTCCGCATCATGCAGAAGGATGCCATCGATCGTCTGGGCATGGAGAGCCTGCTGCTTGAGCCTGAGATGCTCGCCGCGGTCGAGCCTGATATCAATCTGGTGACGACGCTCATGTCCCTCTCGGGCGTCATTCCCATGAAGGCGAAGGCCACCGCGCGACTCATCGTCCATCGCGTGGTCCGCGAGATTCAGAAGAAACTCGATGTCCCGTTGCGTCAGGCCGTCGCGGGCGCACTCAAACGCTCCACTCGGACGCGTCGACCTCGCCATAGCGAGATCGACTGGAACCGAACTATTCGCGCCAACCTCAAGCACTACCAGGAAGAGTACAAGACCATTGTGCCCGAAACCCGCATCGGCTATGGGCGTAAACGCAACGAACTTCGCACCATCATCGTCTGCATCGATCAGTCCGGCTCGATGGGCCAGTCGGTCGTCTACTCGGGCGTTTTCGGCGCGGTGCTGGCCTCGATCCCCGCCCTACGCACCCATGTCGTGTCCTTCGACACCGCCGTCGTCGATCTCACGGAGAAAATGTCCGATCCTGTCGATGTCCTCATGGGCGTGCAACTCGGCGGCGGGACCGACATCAACCGCGCCTTGGCTTACTGCCAGACTCTGATTACCAGGCCACACGACACCATCTTGATTCTTATCACCGACCTCTACGAGGGCGGCGACGCGAAGGAAATGCTCAAACGCGCATCAGCGATCTCCTCCTCCGGGGCCCGCATGGTCACCTTGCTTGCCCTCGCCGACACCGGCGCCCCAGGCTTTGACGAGAAGAACGCGGCCGCTCTCGCAGGATTCGGCATCCCAAGCTTCGCATGCACCCCCGACCGTTTTCCCGACCTTATGGCCGCAGCCATCCAAGGACGCGAACTTGGGCAATGGGCATCGGATCAGGGCTTGACGGCCAGTCGAGGCGAGCCGAAGTGACAGTCGTACACATGACGGAGCAGCTGCGGCGATTCGTGGGCACAACGCCTGCCAGGCTTTGCGCGGCAGAAATCTGATTGACACCCCACCTCGATTCCGCAACCATGCGTGACAACTCTCGCGTGTCGGTGTCCGATGGCACCGTTCGCGGTGTGTGCAGAATCCGGAGTGTCAGACATGGTTGATCACAAACTAAATGGCAAGGTGGCGATAATTGCGGGCGGAGTCAAGAACCTTGGCGGCGAGCTTTCCCGCGCATTGACTGCTGCGGGCGCGTAAGCCGTGGTTGTCCACTACAACAGCAATGCGACGCGAGTCTCCGCAGACGAAACCGTTGCGGCCGTGAAGGCCGCAGGTGCAGATGCATTCGCGATTCAGGGCGGTCTCACGAAGGTCGCCGACTGCATTCGGCTCTTTGATGAGGCCGTCAAGAAGTTCGGTCGGGTGGACATCGCCATCAACACCGCCGGATTGGTGCTCAAGAAGCCGCTCATCGAAGTCACTGAGGAGGAGTATGACCGCTCGTTCGATATCAAGTGCAAAGCGGCCTTCTTCTTCCTGCGCGAGGCCGGCAAGCATCTGGTGGACAACGGCAAGATCTGCACGATCGTGACGTCGCTTCTCGTTGCATATACCGGGCTTTACTCCATCCACGCTGGAGCAAAGGCCCCAGTCGAGCACTTGACTCGGGCCGCGGCCAAGGAGTTCGGCGCATGCGGCATTTTCGTCACGGCCCTTGGTCCGGGGCCTATGGACACGCCGTTCTTCTACGGGCAGTAGAGCAAGGAAGCCGTCGCGTATCACAGTCATACTGCGGACCTGAGCAAGTTCAGCACGAAAGGCCTGACAGACCTCAAGGACATCGTGCCGGTCGTTCTGTTCCTTGTTTCGGACGGTTGGTGGATCACCGGGCAAACGATCCTGTCCAACGATGGCTACATCACGAAGTAACTCGTTCGAGCAGGGTGGCGAGAGCAAGGAGAGGCGACGTCTGCTTTGCGTTCGCTTCATTGCCGTCAACCAGCAACCAATGCACAAACTGCCACCAAACGCCTAACTTCCGGCTCCCAGATCATAACGCCTTCCAAGAAAAGTTCTATTGGTGTTCTGTCACCCCGACTTGTTTCAGAGTGAAGCTCTTCGATGAGCACATCGAAGTATTTTTCGTTGTGGGACAAAGGCCACACCGTCCAAGATGTAGTTCAAGCAGACGATGTCGAGGATTCACCGCTCTGTGGCATAACAACCCTACAAATTGCTCGGCGAGTGAGTTGCCCTCATCACGGACGTCCATCATGAAACTCTGTCAGGCTTTCAAGCGCCACAGACTTGACCGAGCTCCGCTCGCGCTGCTGTATCTGCCCAAACGTTCAAATACTTCGAAACCACCATCCAGGGTTGGCCAAGCGGCGTCTCTAGCTGAATGAGTGAGGGCTACTTCACCGCCACCGACATTCTTTTCCAGCTTGAATAACTCCGACACTGCGACGCAAATCGGATTCTCATCGGTGAGCAGTACCTCCCCCTACATGCACGCACACGCGCAGAATAAACGGCTCATCCTAATTTGTCAGTTTGCGAGTGACAAGCTCGCGCCATCGGACGACATCTGGAAAGTGTTGAAATAGCAATAAGACTGCATCACCGATCTCTTTAATAAAATATACGCGACTCTGTGGCTTACATTTGCTCACTGCGTTGATGCATGCATTAACAAAACGCTCGATTCGTTTCGTAAGACGTTCATTTACAGCCGAAAATCTATACTTAGTAGACCCAACAAGATCAACGAGTACAACGTAATATATGCCATTGCGAAGAGATCTAGATTTATCAAGACGTTTAATCTCCCGAAATGCGGCATGAGCTTCTTGGATGGCATATATCGGAGCAAACCATAGATTACGCGCTGTCTCCGACGCCCCAGATTGACGCTGGTTGGCAGTTGCTTTCCGTTTGCTCAACTTCGCCACTCAATTCTCCATTACCTACCTACTTACCGAGCTTTCCCGTTGACCTAGCGGAGTCTATCCGGCGTTTAGTGGCAATGTTCAATGCTCTCCCGACCAGAGCAAGGAAATCGGCGCAGCAGCCCTGCCAATAGCTTTGGGTCATATGGCGCTGGTAACACTCAGAAAACTGCCTATTCCCAGGCTCCCAAACCCTAACACCCTCTAAGAAAAGCCTCGCCAACGCGGTACCTGAAAGTAGTACACACCCGTTCAAGAAAGAGCATGCAAGTTCTATTCGTGTTCTGTCACCTGATATTTGTGAGGTTTAAGCCTCGGACACACACTTCAGTGAGATGCTACACAAGCGGAAGGGCGGGGCAACGGTTACTGGTTGGGCACAACCGTTGCCGGTTGATTCTTTGCAAACTTTTCCTACTTCTCGGTTGACGTGGCGGTCTTTGCCTTCCAATGCGTGGCTTTTTCGGCGTGTCCATTGCCGGGCTCGGCTTTGTCCCATTGTTCGTACAAGCTGGCCATGGCTTCTGGGAGGCCTTTGAGCATTCCCGGAGGAACGCCCTTGGCAACGCCGAAGACTCGGATGGACTCGAGGTACTGTGCTTCGGCCTCGGCAAAGCGGCCAAGCCCGATGAGAGCACGCGCGAGCCTGATACGCGTGTTGCCGGTTTGCCAGTGCTCGGCACCCAAACTACGACTGGACATCGCCACCGATTCGCGGCAGAGAGTCTCGGCCTCCGTGTACTGTTTGAGTTCGAGTAACACGCCGGCCAGATTAACAAGGCTGTTCGCAATGTTGGGATGATCGTCACCAAGAAATATGCGGCGGCGCATCTCGAGCGACTGTCTGTAGAATGACTCGGCATCTGTGAGATTCTTGCGGCGCTTGCAGATATATCCAAGATTGTTGAGACTGCCAGCCACATCGTCGTGGTCGCCCGGGAGCAGGCGTTGTCGCATGGCGAGCGCTTCGCGGTAGAGTGCTTCCGCGTCGGCCAGTTCGTTGCGGTCGTCGAGCAGCGAAGCCAGATTGTTGAGAGCGGTAGCGACTTCGGGGTCGTCGCCCGGTGTGCGTTGCTTTCTGATGGCCAGTGATCTGCGGAGGAGTGGCTCGGCTCCCGCGAGATCGCCGCGCGACTGGAGGAGTATGGCGAGATTATTCACGTCCGTCGCAACTTCCGGTGCGTTCGCGTCCGTCAAACGTTCGTCCATCGCGAGCGCCTCGCGAAAGAGCGGTTCGGCATTGTCCAGGTCTCCGCGCTGGAGAAGGACCTGGGCAAGATTGTTGAGATATGAAGCTGTGCGTGCAGAATCGCCCGGTGCGGCGAGGCGTTGCATCGTCAGCGACTCGCGGAACAACTTCTCAGAGGCGACAATGTCGCCTCGAAGCTGGGTTAGTTCTGCGACTTGATTGATGCACTGGGCGATATCAGAGTGGTTCCCTGAGTAGAGCGATCGGGCAAATGGCACGGCGGGCTCCAGCATTGCCGCGGCCTCGCTGAGCAGGCCCAGTTGCTTGTAGGTTTCTCCGATCGTGCTGCGCAGCTGGAGTTCTGCTGCGGGGACACTCTTGAGATCTCCGTTTGTGATCCTCGCGGCAGCACCGTCCATCATCTCCTTGAGCATGGTGATATCGCGCCCCTTGGCGACGGCGGGTCCGACTCCCTTGAGGGTCTTGCTCATGAACTCGGCGATTCGCGTTGCCCTATCTCGCTCGGTTTCCGCCGCTTGTCGCTGTAGCGTTTCACTCTCGCGTGCACTGATTGCAAGATCGCGCTGCCTGCCCGCGCGGGTCGCCTGCCAGGCCGTGCCCGCCAAGCCCAGCAGCAGCGACAGGGCGACCACTGCGCCAGCCATGACTGTGCCTTTATTTCGTAGGACAAACTTCTTGAGCGAGTACATGGTGCTGGGTGGAGCAGCGACGACGGCTTCGCCCGAGAGGTATCGTTTGATGTCCGCACTCAGGCTGCTTGGCGTTTCATAGCGACGCTGGCGGTCCTTCTCCAGGCTCCGCATCACGATCCAGTCCAGCTCGCCGCGAATCAGCGTGCCTAGCCGCTTGGGCTCTGTGTTTCGCCTGGCAGCGACATTGGCGATGGTGTTGGTATTGCTGCTCAGGCGCGTGCTGGGTTTTGGGGGATCGACCTCGCGGATGATCCGCTGGATCTCGGCGTACGCCGCGGAGCGGAGTTCGTTGCTGCTGAAGGGCGTGGTGCCGGTGAGCAACTCGTAGAGCAGCACGCCCAGCGAGTAGACGTCGGTGCGTGTGTCGATGTCAAGGGAGCCCGCGGCCTGCTCTGGGCTCATGTACTCGGGGGTTCCAATCAACTGACGGTGCTCGGTAAAGAGCGTCTTCTCCGTGAGCTTCGCCACAGTCGCCTTGGCTATGCCGAAGTCGATGACTTTGGTGTTGGGCTTCCCGTCCTGCGTGCTCACCAGGATGTTGCTCGGCTTGATGTCCCGGTGGATTATGCCCTTGGTGTGGGCGTGCTGGACCGCGTTGCAGACCTGCGCAAAGAGTTCCAGCCGGTCGTTGATCGAGAGGTTGTTTTTGTCGCAGTACTCGACGATCGGATCGCCCTTGACCAGTTCCATGACGAAGAATGGCCGTCCGGTCTCCGTCGCGCCAGCATCCAGCACCCGCGCGATATTGGCGTGGTCCATCATTGCCAGGGCTTGACGCTCCTGCTCGAAGCGGGCCACGACCTGACGCGTGTCCATGCCCAGCTTGATGATCTTGAGCGCGACCTTTCGCTGCACCGGCGCGGACTGCTCGGCCATGAACACCGAGCCAAAGCCGCCTTCGCCGATTAACTGCAAGAGCTTGTATGGCCCGATCTTGGTGCCGGCGCGTTCATGCAGTGGTGCGCCGAGGGTGGGGGCGGCGTGGGAGCCGTAGCCAAAATCAGCGGTGGGCGTGTCCATGAACCCAGATGCCTGTTGATCGGCGCGGAGGAGGGACTCAACCTCGGCGCGGAGTGAGGCGTCATCGCCGCAGATGCGGGTGAGCGCGGCGGGGCGATCGGCCGCGGGCAGGTCGGCCAGTTCCATGAACAGATTGCGGACCTGCTGGCGGTTGTTGTTTGGCATAGTGAGTATCACTGACTATTTTCGAGCATGCGGAACAGGACGGCTCGGGCGTAGGTCCAGTGGCGAGCGGCGGTGCGGGGCGAAAGACCGAGGGCTTGGGCCGACTGATCGACGCTGAGTCCTGCATAGAACCGAAGCCGAACGATGGCGGCCGCTTCGGTATCTTCAGCCTCTAAGCGAGTGAGGGCGTCATCGACTGCCACGATCCGTCCGGAATCTGCCATAGCGAGGGCGGAAACATCACCAAGTTCGGAAAGGGGGATGGTTCTGGCGGCATGGCGTCCGCGGGAGCGGGCATAGTCAAGGAGGATGCGGCGCATGGCTTCGGCGGCGGCGGCGTAGAAATGCGCACGACTTGCCCAAGGGACATCGCGGGGTCCGACGAGTTTGAGGTAGGCCTCGTGGACAATGGCGGTGGCGGAGAGGGTGTGGCCAGAGCGCTCGCTGGCGAGGTTCAGTTGGGCGGCCTTGCGGAGTTGGTCGTAGACCAGAAGGAGCAGTCGGTTGACGGCATCCTTATCCCCGCCCGTCGCGGCGCTCATGAGGAGTGTGGCATCTTCGGGGTTTGGCGGCGGATCGGACACATCTGTATGGTAACGCATAGTGCGGCTCGCTCATTCGTGCGGCCAACGCGCACCAAGATACACCTGTGCGAAGGGGTGCGTCTGGACGCCCCAACCCTGCCAGACTTCTCAATAAAGTTCAATACGTGTTCTGTCACCCCGACTTTTCTAGAGAGAAAGCCCTTCGACGAACTCGTCGAAGGGCTTTCTCGTTGTGGGAACAAGACTTCATCGCACCGTGGCCCGTTCAAACACCGAGACAGAAATGCCGAAGTTCGACTGATTGAGGGTCGGTATTGGCGGGATTTGAACTCTGCTTTGCTCAGTCGCTCGCGTCTTCGACGAACGCCGCCACCGTCGCCGTCGTCACCTCACTCCACGGCCCCTTCTCGCCGCGTGTATTAATCCAGCGGAGCATGTACACCGCGGTCTTGCCGCCATCGGCAGCGCGGAAGTTGGTGCGGAAGATCGGCCGTGTCATCATGGTCAGCAAGACCAGCGCGGCGGGGTTCCCCAGCGAAGCGATGATGGGCGAGCCCGCGGGCTCGTCGGCATCGACGAGTTTCACCCTCACCTCGTCCCCGAGCACGCCCGCCGGGAGGGCGCGGCGGGTGGATGTGGACTCATCCGGCTCATTTCTCGGCGCTGCGCTTGGCCGCAGTTGGTGCGTGAGCCGCTGGCGCCCATCGACCAGCGCGAGCGGCCGCGTGGTGGGCGCTGGTCGCGGAAGATCTCGCTGGGTCCAATGCGGGATTCACGCCGGCGCGAAGCGTACGACGACGCTCCCGACCTTGCGCCCGGTATCGACACGACGGTGCGCCTCGACAATGTCTTTGAAAAAATAGCATCCATCAATCACGGGCTTGAGGTGGCCCGCCTCGGCGAGGCTCATCAGAAACTCAAGATCGGGCTTCTTCTCGAACACGATCGCTCCTCGGACTCGCCGGCCCCCGACGAACCTGGTCCACAGCATCTGCCAGAATTCGGTCAGGCCCATGAGCACAGCGAGAAACTGCCCCTTTGTTGTCAGCACGCGTTTGCACTTCGAAAAGGTGGTTGCGCCCACTGTGTCGAGCACGATGTCGTAGACCGCCGTGCCGCTGGTGAAATCCTGCGTGGTCCGATCGATCACCGTCGTCGCCCCGAGCGCTCGCACGCGTTCGATGTTCGCCGTGCTGCATACCCCGGTCACGTGCGCCCCCATGTGCGTGGCCAGTTGCACCGCGGCGACGCCGATGGAGCCCGATGCGCCGATGATGAGCACCCGCTGTCCCGGCTGGAGCTTGGCCAGATCGCGGAGATAATGCAGTGAGGCGAGCCCGCCAAAAGGGATCGCCACGGCCTGCTCGAACGACAGATTCGCGGGCATCTTCACGATGGCTAAGTCTTCACGCACGCAGACGAGCTCGGCATGCGCCCCCATCCTCGCGCCCACGACCGCCACCACGCGATCACCGGGCCCAAACGTCGTGACCTTCGCCCCAACCGCTTCGACGATGCCAGCGCACTCCGTGCCCAGAACCTGCTTGCGCGGCCCGAACACGCCGAGCACCAAGGGAGCGATGAGTGTGAACACCGGCGCGGGCATGACCTTGGCGCGAAGCCGCCAGTCTGCCGTAGTTACCGTGGTTGCATGCGTCCGGATCAGCACGTCCGTGTCGGCCGGAACCGGGTCAGAAAACTCCTTGATCTGAACCACTTCCGGCGGACCATACTTTGCGTAGACCGCGGCTTGCATCATTGAGCGTAGCGTTGCGGAGTAAGCGAGCGCGCCGTGGCAAGTGCGAGCGAGGCTTGCGGCGTTGTGTGTCGCGCTTTGCGATGTCGCTGGTCAGCGTTTCGCTGGGGCGGGTGCGATCAGGTGTGTGGTCACGCGGTTGGCTTGGTTGGGCGTGCCACGTTCAAAGTCGGTCACGTTGGTGATGGTGGTCTGCGCGATGGCTGTGCACGCCTCGTGCGTGAAGAAACCTTGGTGAGCGGTGATGAGCACGTTGGGGAAGCTCATAAGCCGCACGAAGATGTCGTCCTGCACCACCTCGGTGGAGAGATCCTTAAAGAACAGGTCGCCTTCTTCCTCGTACACGTCAAGTCCCACTGAGCCGATGCGGCTTGTCTTGAGGGCCGCGATGAGCGCTCGCGTGTCGATGATCGCGCCGCGGCTGGTGTTGATGAGCATCACGCCGGGCTTCATCGCCTGCAGCGCGGCAGCGTTGATCAAGTGCTTGGTCGCGGGACTGAGCGGGCAGTGCAGCGTGATGATGTCCGACTTTGCGTAGAGGTCGGCCAATGCGACGTACTCAACGCCCATCGATTCGCACACGGGGTTTTTCAAGGGATCAAACGCGAGCACGCGGCAGCCAAAACCCATCAGGATCTTGCACACGACCTCACCGATCTTGCCCGTGCCGATCACGCCCGCCGTCTTGCCGTGCATGTCAAAGCCCATCAGTCCGCCGAGTGCAAAGTTCTGCTCGCGGACGCGGTTGAAGGCGCGATGGAACTTGCGGTTGAGAGTGAGCATGAGGCCCACGGCGTGCTCCGCGACCGAGTAGGGCGAGTATGCGGGGACACGCAACACCGTGAGACCTAAGCGATCGGCCTCGGCGAGATCGACATGGTTGAAACCCGCCGAACGCAGCGCCACAAGACGCGTGCCGCCTGTGTGGAGGGCGCGCAGCACCGACGCGGAGGCATCGTCGCCCACGAAGATCGAGACGGCGGGGCAGCCCTGGGCGAGGCCCGCTGTCGCAGGTGTAAGCGCGGCGTCGAAGTACAGCAACTCATGCCGAGCGTCGGCGTTCGCCGCGTCGAGGAAAGGCTTCTCGTAAGACTTGACCGAGTAGACGGCGACTCTCACGGTCAATCCTATCCAGAGCAGTCGGATGTACGCGCCCGTGGTCTCACGATCAATTCTTCCGCTTCACTGGCGATGGTGCGGGCGTCTCGTCCTTGGCCAGCGGGTGCTCAAAGCCCTCGGGCTTGACGGCGAGAATCGAGCACTTGGACTCCTCCAGCGCTTTCTCCGCCGTGCTGCCCGAGCGCGAGCGTCTGCGGGCGATGAGGTCTGCGATGTATCCCGCACGGTGATGCTCATAGCGCGGTCGGAATCGCTCGGGTTCCAAATCTTGGAGCGGGACTTGTGCTTGCCGCACAGACGGAAAAAGGGGCGACAGCCCCTGCATCGACTACCCTCTGCTCGATGCCGCACGATGGCCCACTTGAACCTCTGTTCCTGCTGAGCGATGAGCCGATCGGCTCGCACGCGCAGAACGCCTTTGCCGACGATCCCTTCGCGCGGACCGTCGCGCGGGCGGCGCTGGGCACGACCGGCCCCTTCACCATCGGCGTCTACGGCGGCTGGGGGAGCGGCAAGACGTCGCTGCTCAACGCGGCCCGCACAACCTGGGAGAAGTAGAGCATGGATGTCATCGCAACGCTGGTTTTCGTTGGCCTGTGCAAGGGCCTCGCCAAGCTGGCCGTCAAGGCCGCCGACGGCAGCACGATCGAGGAAGCCATTGCATCCGAACTGGCGGGCGCGGCGGGCAAGCACGTTGTCCACAAGGCCATCGAAGCCCTTGCCGATCGTTATGTGTCGCCGGTGGAGAACCATCCCGAGTTTCGCGACATGCCAGACAACGACCGCGAGTCTGCGCGGCTCGAAGTCGAAGTGTCGCTCGCGCCGGCCATCGACCGAGCATTCCTTGAGCCGTTGCCTTACGACGCCAAGCGGATCGTCACGAAGCTCTACCGAGAGCGCAAACACGACGGCAAACCCGTTGGCTTCTCGGAGGCAGCCACCAGTCTGTACCAGCAATCCCTCGATGCCGCCGTCCGCGCTGTCATCGTCGTGGCCGAGAACGCCAAGGAATGGCACGCCGCGAACGCCAAAGCCATGCACGCCAAACTCGACGATCTCGCCGAGAACATCCAGGCCGCGGCAAACATGCAGGTGCAGATCCTCTCGGTGCTTTCGTTCGTTGAGCAATCCGTCGCCGAGCTGCGTTCGGAAAAATACTTGGAGCGGCGAGACTTCCTGGAGCGGTACTACCGCGCCATCCGCAACACGCTCGACCGCATGGAGCTGTACGGGCTGGATGTCAAGGAGGACAACCCCGCACGGTCGCAGCGGCTCTCGGTCGCCTACATCTCGCTCAATCTCACCACGAAGGATGCCGCCAGCGCGGGCGGCTCGCTCGCGTGGGAATCCGTGCTCGACACGCTGGAGCCGGGCGAAAAGAGCCGCCTGCTGATCCGCGGCGATGCGGGGATGGGCAAGACCACGCTCCTGCGCTGGGCGGCCATCGCCATCGCTTCGCAGGGCGATGGAACCCGACCAACCACCATCACGATCAGCCAGCCGGGACGCGACGAGTCGGTCACGCTCGATGGTCCTCGCCTGGTGATGAAGGGAGAGAAGCCGTGTCGCATCGAAGACACCTGGCGGGGCAAGGTTCCGCTCATGGTCATCTTGCGAGAGTGCGCGGGCGGGGCAGTCCCCGACATCGAGAAGTTCCCTTCGTTTGTCAGCAAGCGCATTGGCGATCCACCTTCCGGTTTCGTTCGCTGGCTGCTCGAACAAGGCAAGGCGTTGGTGATGATCGACGGCCTGGACGAGGTGGCCAACGCGGAGGGGATGAAACAAATCACTGCCGCGATCACCGAACAACTTGCGATCGACGGCGAAAGCACCAACCTCTTCCTCGTCACCTCTCGTCCGCTCGAACAAGACCCCGCGTGGATCAAGAAACTGAAGTTCCGCGAAGCCGTCATCGCCCCGATGACCGATTCCGAGCGGGACAAGCTCATCGCTCGGTGGCACGACGCCGTCGCCGCCCAGACGGACGACGCGAACGAGCGGCAGGATATCCTGGCGAGACCGAACGATCTCATACGCCAGATCAACGATCGTGCCCCCATCGCCCGACTCGCGAGCGTGCCGCTCTTGTGCGCCATGATCTGCGCCCAGAACAGCCAGCCCGGCTCAGAGTTGCCGCGCAGTGAGTTCGAGATCATCGACAAGCTCAGCCGTGTGATGCTGTATCTCCGCGACGAGGCTCGCGGCGTGCCCAAGGGCACATCCCCGTGGGACGATTTGGATTCCAAACGCCGCGTGGTCGTTGCGTCACGGCTGGCACACTACTTCATCGAACAGCGCAAGACGCTGCTTGATCGTCCCACCGTTCTTGGCAAGATCGCGGGAACAATGGGAGGGTTCACTGGCGAAGAGCTCGCAAGCGACGGCGTTTCCGAGGCCGTCCTGAGCCGGATGTACGTCCGCGGGGGTGTGCTTAAGAAGACCGACTCTGGGATGATCGAGTTCGCGCACAACACGTTCAAAGAGTTCCTCGCCGCGCCGTGTTTCGTGAAGGACAACGAATCCTATTTTCTGGCCGGTCACGCGGTGGTGGACGACTGCGCGAACATCTGCCGCTACGCGGCGGGAGTGGACAACCCGTTTTATACCGAGAGACTGATGCGGGAGGTGCTGGAGAAGCCCGACCACCCGCACGCGCGTGATTTGGTTGCCGTGAGGATGCGAACCGCGGCGCCAGACCCGACCCCAGCGATCCACGCCATCGCGAAGGACGCCGAGGCGCGCCTCTTTCCGCTGCGTTCGACCGCCGCGGCCAAGGCCATCGCCGACCTGGGCGATGAGATCGTGCCCAGGCTCGCGTTCGTACCGGGGATGGAGGTCGGGCAGCAGATCATGAACGCGACGGCCCTGAGCCAGATGCGGAGCAAGGACGCCATCGCGGCACTGGCGGCCTACGCGCCCACGGCGGAGAACCTGACGCTGGTCGAGTTGCTCTGCCGCGCCATCAACCCGCTGAGCATCCCGCTGGTCCGCCTTGCGTTGACCGAGCCTTACCGGCAGCGTGCCCCAGGCCTGAACGGAACGATCAGCCACTCCATCACCGATGCATGGATCGCGGACTGGCTCAAGACCGACACCGGCCTCAAGGCCCTCACCGCGCTGTACCTCAACAACACGCATGTGACGGATGCGGGGGTGCAGGACCTGGCCCGCGAGGGCACCGGCCTCAAGGCCCTGACCACGCTGGACCTCTACAACACGCAGGTGACGGACGCGGGGGTGGCGGCGCTGGCGGCCAAGGACACCGGCCTCAAGGCTCTCACCACGCTGAACCTCTTCCTCACCAAGGTCGGGGACGCGGGGGCGGCGGCGCTGGCGGCCCCGGACACCGGCCTCAAGGCCCTTACCACGCTGAACCTCTGGGACACGCAGGTCGGGGATGCAGGGGCGGCGGCGCTGGCGGCCCCGGACACCGGCCTCAAGGCTCTCACCCTGCTGTTCCTCTCCTTCACACAGGTCGGGGACGCGGGGGCGGCGGCGCTGGCGGCCCCGGACACCGGCCTCAAGGCTCTCACCATTCTGAGCCTCCTCGGCACGCAGGTCGGGGACGCGGGGGCGACGGCGCTGGCGGCCAAGGACACAGGCCTCAAGGCTCTCACCCTGCTGGGCCTCGACCGCACGCAGGTCGGGGACGCGGGGGCGGCGGCGCTGGCGGCCCCGGACACCGGCCTCAAGGCTCTCACCACGCTGAGCCTCCGCGAAACCAAGGTCGGGGACGCGGGGGCGGCGGCCATCAAGCAACGCTTTCCCGGCATCCAGTTTTTGCGCTAAGCCGCCACCGTCGCCATCGCAATCTCCGACCACGGCCCCTTCTCGCCCTGCGTGTTGACCCAGCGGGTCATGTAGACGGCGGTCTTGCCGCCGTCGCCTGATCGAAAGTCGGCCCGGATGCTGGGCTTGATGGCCATCGTGAGGAAGGCCAGCGCGCTCGGGTCGGTCGGCGCGGGCTGGCCCGCATCGATCAGCGTGAGCCAGACTTCCGCGCCCAGCACGCCCTTGGGCCGCGCGCAACAGGCCGGCGTGGACTCATCCGGCTCACTTCTCGGCGCTGCGCCGGGGCGCAGTTGGAGCGTGAGCCGCTGCCCGCTCTCGACCAGCGCGAGCGGCGGCGTCGTCGTCGTCGCCGCGGGCAATGGCGAAGTATCCCGCGCCGTGATCCCCATCTCGGCACGCTCGGCGTTGCTGGTCTAAGGATTTGGTACTGATCGTGCATCTCTCATGCCAGAGAGGGCCGCTGCCCTCTCCGGCACCTCACCCGCCATTAGGCAGCGCACCCGCCGCGCTGGTCGTACGCTCCAAGTGCCTTGAGCAGGGGTGGTGCTGGCCGCACGGGCGGAAAGAGGGGCGGCAGACCCAGCATTGGCAGTCCGCAACGCTTTCGCACTTGCAACGATACTGGTATCATTGATACATCTCCTTACCGGTCTGTCACCGTAAATGGGGCATCGTGGAGCCACCCGCATGAACGCAACCCGCCGACTCTTTCTGTCCTTCGCACTATGCTTGCTCGCTTCGGCGGTGTTCGCCCCCCAAGTGGCCCTAGCCCAATCGGATGACGCAACGGCCCAGTCGTTGGCGAAGATCCGCGAAACCTACGAGCGCTCGATGGAGACGATTCGCGACGACATAAACAAAGCCATCATGGCCAAAATCGCTAGAGCCAGCAAGCCCGGCAAGATTGACAATGACAAGCAGACGCACGCCGAAGGAGAGTCTGACGCCTTAGAGGCCACCGGCGCGTGGCCGGATGTGCCCAACATCACCACCTTGAGGAACCGTGCCGCCACCGCTGGGAACGCCATGCGCGATGCTTACGCCGCGGCACGCGTCGCGTACACCAAGGCAAACAAGGACGCTCTCCGCGACGCTGTCCGCGACGAAGCAGACCAGTTCGAGAAGCAGAGCGACATCGTGGGGTGGGGGCCAAACCTTACAGAAAAAGTATCGACAGAAGATCGCACGCTCGCGCCCGGCGGCAAACCGCTGACCGTTGAGATGCCCGTAAAGGGCGAGTACCGACTCGACATTCGTGCCAAGCGCAGCGGCGAAGCGGGCACGCTCACGGTCGAAGTGCCGCTTGTAGACGGTAAGCGATTGGCGATTCCAGCGCTGGTTGGGAAAGACGGCAACGTTCGTGTATTGGTCACGGTGCGAGAGGGATTCGTCGGCGCGGATTTGGGCGTGCAGAGGCCGGTGGAGTTGAGCAAGGCGGCGAGCGGAGCATCGACGACGATGGACCTGCGGGCCGAGGGCGGGTCGTTTTCTGTGGAGTCGGTTAGGGTGAAGGCGGTTGTGCAGGGGGTGCCGGAAGCCACACAGGATGTAGCGAGAACGCCGAAGGATCGCGACAAGCAGAAAGTCGCAGCAAACCCAAACGACAGGTTGACGGAGGGAACAGTCTTGGTGGGAGAGCGTAAGACAGGCGACGGGAAGATTCGTCCCGAGGTCGGTGCCAAAATCGAGAGTCGTATCGGAAACACAATCGTACTTGTGACTGAGAGGCTTGACGGTAAGGGAAAACTTGTCAGGACAATTGAACTTGGTTCTAATGGACGACTGTCGCCCTCGGCAATGATCGCCAGGGGAGGTCCGCTCACCAACTTCAACGTCACCACCGGATCTGGAACATTTGATGGAACCTTTCTGACTCTAACGACAAAGGCGAAGTTGAGCGGGCCGGGCACAACTAACAACGCGTTCGAGGACACGCTGACGCTTCGCGTCAAATAGAGCAGTTGGTCGGTGGCGTTGCACTTGACTGCTCGGAAGTGCTACCCCTCTTCCGCCCCTCCGGGGCGGCCCGGCGTGGGGGCCATGCCTTCCACGGGTTTCATCGGCGAAGCGCCGACTTCACCCGTGGCTACATCCCTTGGCCCCGCTGGGGCCAGTGACGCCGCCGCCGTCGGTCCTTCGGGCGGCGTGCAAGGCCCTTCGGACGGCGATTCAAGACCTCACGCCGCCACTGTCGCCCCTCATGCTGCGACGGTTGCAGCCGTAATCTCCGACCACGGCCCCTTCTCGCCCTGCGTGTTGACCCAGCGTGTCATGTGCACGGCGGTTTTGCCGCCGTCGCCTGATCGGAAGTCGGCCCGGATGCTGGGCTTCATGGCCATCGTGAGAAAGGCCAGCGCGCTCGGGTCGGTCGGCGCGGGCTGGCCCGCATCGATCAGCGTGAGCCAGACTTCCGCGCCCAAAACGCCCTTGGGCCGCGCGCGGCGAGTCGGGGTCGATTCGTCGCTCAGGCGCAGCGTGTGCATGAGTCGTTGCCCGGACTGCACAAGCGTCTGCGGGCGCGTGGTCGGGATCGGCGTGGGCGTTCCGCTGACATCGCGCACGGTGATGCCGATGGTCGCGCGGTCGGCATCGGTGGTCTTTGGAAACCCTTGTATGAACGAGGTGATGGGCCGGGCCTCGGCTTCGAGCGTGCGCCGGGCCGCGTCCTTGCTCTGCCGTGCCGCCTCCGCCGCGTTCTGGGCCGCGACATGCGCCGGGAACGCCGCGCCCCACGCGGCCAGAGCCTCTTTCAGCGGCTTCAAGTCAGAATCATCCAGCCCCTGCACCGACCAGAACTTTTCGACCGCCGCGTAGTAGTTGTTCATGTACGCGGCGAAGTCGGCATCGGGCCTGGGGAAGCGGCGTTCGGCCATGGGCGGGCTCCAAGGGGCCAAATGGTCAAATGCCAAATGGCCGAAGAAGAACACAAGAAGAGACTCGCGCAGCGCGGCGGTCGCGTGCGGCGTAGACAGGACCGGCCACATGACCTGGCCGATCATCCGCACGACCCGTGCGACCAGCCACACCAAATGGCCGACCGCGCGAGTGATGCGGACGACCTTACCATCGACCCGTCGGACCGGCCACTTGAGCCGCGCGGACGGACATTTGTGTTGGCCGGTCGGACAGATGGGTTGGACGGTCGGCCAACAGACTCGTACGCTCCCGCCGCGTGTGTATTCCGGCCCGGCGACTAGTCTGGGAGAGGCGGACGCGGGCTACGCGTCGCAGCCAGCGTTCTTCATCGACTTGCGGACGGACTTCACGTTGGGGTGGCTCTCGTCAAAGTGCTTGAGGAGGATGGCCAGGGCCTTCTTGAAGTTGACGCAGGCCGCAGCGCGGTCGCCCTCGTCCTTGCAGATGTGCGCCAGATTGTTGTAACTGATCGCGACCGTGGGATGGTCCGGGGCGAAGTGCTTGGACTTGATCGCGATGGCGCGCTCCAGCACGCCCCTCGCCCCCGGCATGTCGCCCTGGTCCTGCTGGATCGTCGCGAGGTTGGAGTAGCTGGTCGCGAAGGTGGGGTGGTCCGGGGCGAAGTGCTTGGAGTCGATCGCGATGGCCCGCTCCATGCTCGCCCGCGCCCCCGGCAGGTCGCCCTGGTCCTTCTGGATCAGCGCGAGGTTGGAGTACCTGATCGCGAAGGTGGGGTGGTCCGGGGCGAAGTGCTTGGAGTCGATTTCGATGGCCCGCTCGATGCTCGCCCGCGCCCCCGGCAGGTCGCCCTGGGCCTGCTGGATCAGCGCGAGGTTGGAGAGGATCGCGGCCATGTTCGGATGTTCAGGGCCGAACGTCGCGGCCGTGATTTGAAGGCAGACCTCATACGCCCGCTGGGCGTCCGCGAAACGTCCCGCTTTCCAGAGGTAGCCCCCCAGTCCGTTGGCGAGTCTGCCCGAATCACCAGTGGCGTGCATGGCCGCCGCGTGGCCGAACACCGCAGAGGCGTGCGGGGCCAGCACAGACAGACGTGGCCAACGCGTGTGGTCGTCCGGATCTGCGAAGTCGGGGTTCAGCGCCGCCACCAGCCCGTCGATCATCAGTTCGCAGATCTCCTGATCAAGCAGGGACCGGACCACCGACTGCATGAGCCGATGCACACCGAGCGTCGCCTCGTAGGTCACGATCGAGACCTCCGCGAGGTTGGCCGCGAGCTTCCGCGCGGCCATGAGATCGACCTTGGCCGCCGCCGCGAGCAGGTCCAGTGGGATGCCCGTGGAGTGGCACAAAGAGGCCAGCCCCAGCAGCACCACTTCCCGGCCGCCCTTGAACCGGTCCATGTGCAGCATCAGGCACGAGCGGACGCTGTGGCGGTAGCGGAGCAGGAGCGGGTCGTTGTCCTCGCCATCCTCGCGTGGATCGAACTCGCCGATGCCCTGTGCTTGCAGGCGTGCCACGTACTCCAACGCCGAGACATCGCCATAGCGCCCCAAATAGGCCCCCGCGAGCGCCACAGCGAGCGTGTGGCAGCCCAGTTCGGCGGCGATGGCCCGCAGGTCGTGCTCGGCAATCGGGGGCTTGCGCTGGGCGGTCTGCTTGGTCAGCAGGACCACCGCCGCATCTTCGCTGATGACATCAACTCTGAACGATTCGACCGTCGCCGCCGCAGACAGGTCCTTGCGGGTGGTCGCCAGCACCCGGCACTCCCCGCCCAGCGCGAACAGGGAGAGCCGCGCGGCGGATTCGAGGTTGTCGAGGATGACGAGGTGCCTGCCTTGCGACCAGCGTCGGCACAGCTCCTGCGCGAGGTCTTCGGGGCGGGCATCTTGCGGGGCGGTCTGGCCCGTGACGAACTTGAACGTGCGAGAGAGCGAGCCCGAGAAGCCGCCGTCGGAGGCGTCGATCCACCAGACGCCTTGGTACTCCCAGGCGAACAGCAAAGCGAAGGCCCGGGCCAGTTCGGTTTTGCCGACACCGCCCGCGCCGGTGACCGCGTGGGTGATCGCCTGCGACTTATGCGCGAGCGCTGTGTGCAGGCGGGCGAGTTCATCCTCGCGGCCCGTGAATAAGCGGTTCCAGACGATGCCAGCATCGGTGAAGTTGTTGCCGAGCGGGACCGCGGGCGCAACGGCGGACTTCGCAAAGAACTCGGTGAGGATGGCGCGGAGTTGGTCCTCGGTGATGCCGCCGCCGAACTGGGCGTTGCCCAAGACGGTGATCACGGCTTGACGGAAGTCGAAGGTGTCACGCCCGCTCTGCACCGACGAGGCTTCCCCTGCTTGGTGCCCCATGACTTTTCAACTCCCACCGAACTTGGCGCCATCGCCGGTGCGGACGTTGGCGCCCTGATAGTTGAAGTTGTCCCGGCCAGCGGTCATGTTGCCAGTGGTGTTGGTCCCGGCGATTGTGACCTTGGACACCAGCCGCGAGGCCGCGCCGGTGTTGGCGGTCTTCAGTTCGGCGACGATCTTCTCGGCGGCCGCCGTGTTCGCCGCCAGTGCGGTCGCCACCGCCGTCGCCAGATCCTCGGTCGCGGGTTCTTTGATCCACCCCAGCCACCCCTTGACCTTCGTCCAGGTGTGCCGGGCGGCGTCCGTCGCGACCTCCTTCGCGGCGTCGAGCGCGAGGGTCACGACAGCGGTGGTGACGACGGCAAGCGTGATCGGTTCCATTAAGATCGCTCCATTTATCTAGTTCATCATAAGGTCGGCGGAGAAG
>Ga0163155_10000948_pt1 | contig 35715 bp, 40 predicted proteins | sample OliLakLV19SP4G1_FD_148611 | JGI IMG/M metagenome (GOLD analysis project Ga0163155, IMG submission 148611) | Freshwater microbial mat bacterial communities from Lake Vanda, McMurdo Dry Valleys, Antarctica - Oligotrophic Lake LV.19.SP4.G1 | ecosystem: Environmental > Aquatic > Freshwater > Lake >... | reverse complement strand
GCATGGCGTAAAAAGCGTCGGTGTAGCGGGTTGTAAAAAGGTTATCCGCCACTATTTGACCCTCATGGCGTAATAAACCACCCGGCTAAAGGGCGAGTATAGTATCGGGACTTGAGGAGTGCTTTCATAGGCAGGGAAGCCTGTTGCTGGGGAGAAAGGAACCATCGAATACGCCCCACTGCTCGATTTAACTATGGTCCCGGTTGGCAGCTGGTTGGGGATTATAGTAAATCCTTGCGCCCCGACCAATGCCCCCGGGGTGCCGATATTTGCCATATCTGCCCGAGCGCCGTTTATGCGGTTGGCCCCCAGTCCGGCAAAACTGTTGGCGCCCATAGGTAGGCAGCCTGTCCAGTCTGGCAAGGTAAAACGCACGGGTGAACTGGCCGGAACCACCGCCACTCCCTGCAAGGCCGGGGACACCCCTGATGTCAGATATGTCCATAGTGGCAAATAAGTCAGCTGGTCGAGCTCCTGACCATTCAGCCACTTATACTCAAAGCCATAGAGTGCCGTGGGGAGCTTTAACACCGGTAGAACGATTACCGACCCGATTGGGCACACCACATCCAGAACCGCACGGGTAATCATTGCCGAAGCTGGCACTGCGGATGTGTCTACGCAGAGGGGCCAAACGGTGAAGGTTTTTTGTGTGGTTACTGCGTCTGCGCTACCCCCAGCGCCAAATATCTGACTTTCCAAAGCCCCCAGCGAAGCGTCATGGTAAGCGAAATTCGCGTCCATCTGCTGGCTGTCTATTTTTTGCCCCGTCTGGGGGACGAACTGATTCGGGCTATTAAATGGCATTAGGATTACCTCTAACAATATTTTAACAGCTATTTCGCTGGTTTTTTGGGTGAGTTCACCACGCTTTTAGTGAACTTATTGTTTAGCGGCGCTACCTGCGCTTTTTTTTCAGCCGTCACGAAGGATTTTGCCGCGCTTTCCACGCCCTGGGCGAGCCCGGTTTTAAAATAGGCTTCCGGGTTTTGCAGCAATAGGATTTCTGGGGGCATTTTAATTTTGCCCGATGGGCTTATAAAATTGGCTCCCCTACCCAGCACCTTAATGGTCGCCGCCTTGCGGCTGTCACTCAAGTAGCGCTTGTAAATACGCTCTTTTAGTGTGTCCGTCAGCTGCCCGTAAATTCCGGATTTCATCAGCATGCTGCTCAGCCCAAGGTATAGCCGCCCCTGCTCAACTAGGGCCGCCGTGCGCTCAGTGTCCGTATACCTACGCAATTCCTTGTCGCCATTAGCGTCAATAACGGGTTTCCCGGTGGGGTCGAGTATGGGCTCCGACCGAAAGAACACTTTAGGGATAGTCCCCGTGCTATGCAAGGCTTTGGCGATTCTTAAGTGCTCTGCCTTTTCTGGCTCCTCGCCCGGCCCTTTAACGTACGCACGCACCCCCGGTAGCAGCACCAGAGGGCTTTGCTTCCAAGGCGCCCCCCAAGGGTCCCGTTTGGGGTCAAGCTGGCTTCGTAAAATCGGTATCCTTGACGCCCAGGTGTTATAAAACGCATTCTCGAGGGCGACCGCCGAGGTGTTAGGGAGGATAGTCGTTAGGAGCCTTGAAGCGTCTGATGCAAACGGAAACGAAGCGGCGGTTGCCATACCCTTAGCGACTTGCACGAACACACCTCCCAGGGGGTGCTTTTCCCCGGTATTCTGGTCGACATATTGGTTGGCACGGTTAATGTTCCCGATTATGCCCCCTTGGGTTTCCTGCTCTACCGTGGCTAGCAATCCATCGCCGATGGCCCTAAGTATCGGCTCCCCACGCTTTAGGCTGGTCACAAAAGCGGTTGCCAGGTACATTTTCTGTTTTTCAGGCGCAAACTGGTTCGTGGACTGCCATAGGTCGCCTTCGTGCTCTTTACAGGCTACCGCCGGGTTCTGTATCCCTGCGGGGGTCGCAAGCCTTGCGAGAGCCGATAAGTTGATCCCTTGGTCGATTTGCCCTTGCTCTCGGCGCGCTTCGTTGAACTCCGGCCCCCTTTCAGGCAAGTAGCGGTTTCTTAATGCGCCATAGTAGGCCATGGTCAAATATACACTCATCATAGGGAGCCCCGTGAAGGCAGTAGCCAACTGGCTAGCGGCTTTCGCTTGCGCCTCGCGGCTTTCGAATCTGCCCCCTCGAGCTAGAAACACCAAAAACTCGCTGGGGAAAGCTTCTGTCCAGCGGAACATTAACTCGCCCATGGTTTTAGGGAAAGTGACTAATATGGTCGCTATTGTTGGGCCGATGGTGCGGTTAACCACGGGTACCTTATCTAAAAGCTTCCTGATTCCTTGGTGTAGCCCAAGCATCGCCTTAGCCGCCATCCCGGGCTCGCCCTGAAAGACCAGGTGGAGCGCCTTGACCGTAGCGCGGGAGTACGCACTCTGGAGCTCCAGCTCAGTAGGTACCCGGCCGGCTTTGATAATCGGTTCAATATCCTCGCGGAAAAACCGCCTCGCTGCGGCCACTACAATGGGTCTGTCAATTAGCCCGGCAATAAAGTTCGTCCCCCGAGCCGGCATACCCCAAATGGGGTGGTTTTGCAGCCCATTAGTAAACTGTTCGCTGTTAGCGCCTATCGGACGTGAGTTCCCGCCCTCCTTGAAGTCAGTGCCAAGGTTCTCCAAGTCTTCAGCAACCGTGGGGAACACGTTATTGGCGTAGCCTTCACTTTCCGCGCTTAGGTTAAAACGGTGCGTCGGGTCAAACCCCCCCCGAAGCATGCTGAACGCGCGGTCAATCACCACGGCTAGCGGTTTTGTGGCGATTTTACCAGCGACGTACGTATACTGGGCTATAAGGTTTGCCGTTTGCGTCGGAATGTTTGACAACATGACCATGTTCATGTTGCTGTTTAATAAGTCTTTAAAAGTCAACCCATGCTTTTTACTAATAAAGTTGTTGATACGCCCTTTTGTCATCGCAAACGCTTTAGGGTTGTTGTTGGCCCTGGCAGTGTCTAGCTGCTTTAAAAGACCCCGCAGTTCGACTCTATCGGTCTCCGTCCAAAGGATTGAGCCTACTTCGGCCCGCAGCATGTATTTTACAGAGCCCTCACTAATGGCCCCGCCATCCGCTGTCACTTCCATAATCCTATCGGTGATTGTCGAGGGTTTTACCCGGCCCGGCAAACCGGCGCGTTTAATGTAGGCTTCGATTTTAGCCTCCAACGATTTTCGAGTGCCATCCGTTTTTACGACCGCCGCGTCCACGTATGCCAGCTCTTCAGGCCCCATATAATCACGCCAAGGGAATTTCTCCCCCACCGCTGCGCGAGACCCACCATATGCCAGCCTCCGGGCAATTCCCAAGGCTTTCATGCGTTTCTTTCCTTCGACACCCATCTCATTTTGTGATATAGACAAATTCACTTTATCGCGCATCACGGCGAGGAAAGTCGGTGGCTGGAGCTTCTCATTTAAGATGCGCTCCGTTTTTTCTAGCCACGCTTTTTTAAGCCGGGTCTGCTTTGCGGCGTTATATGCGTCGTCAAATTTTGCGGGCTTTGGCGGGCCATCATAAATCGCATCAGCTTCCGCTTTTTCGCGCTCTAAATCCAGCTTCTTTTGTGCGGCTTTCACCTTCTGGGCTGCTGCTGCGGCGTCTTTCCTTATCGTGGCCAGCGCCCCGATTTCGTTTTCCCTTGCGGTTACAACCTCGAGTTCTTCTGGGGATAAATAGTCCTTAAACTTAAACTCCCCGCCGTCCGTAGCGACCTCTTTAGTCCCCCCATAAACTAGTCGATTGGCGACGGCTAAAGCCTTCAGCCGTAAGGGTTTCATCTTGTCTAAATACGCCTCGTGCTGGGTAAGGTTTGGGCGCTCTCTTGCGGGGGCCACAGGTTTTTCAGGCAGCCCGAGGGTTTTGTCCTGCGTAGATTGGATGCCCTTTTCCCACTCCAAGTGGAGCTTTTCAAATTTGCGGCCTTCTCGCGCATCGAACAGTATTTTCTGCTCCCGTTCCGTCAGCCCGGCCTCATAAAGTTGCTTTGGGCTAGGTTCAGCTTTCGCAGTAGGTTTCTCATTGAGCAATAAACGCTTTATTTCCTGCTTCCCGGCGATTCGCTGGTCAGCAAAACGCTTGACGTGCGCAACCTCCGGCGGTAGCTCTACCCGCACCCCGGGCGGGGGAACCGACCCATCAGTGGTCAAAGCCAAGGCCACTCTATTAATGATCCTCTGGTACTCATCTTTTGGCGCTTTAACGGCCTTGACCACTATGGGCTTACTTGCGGCGGGTTTATCCGAGGCGGGAGTCGCTGGTTTATTTGCGGCGGGTTTATTCGCCGCCGCTGGTTTCCCCGCTACGACTGGCTCACCCGCTTCGGCGGGTTTATTCGCCGCCGCTGGTTTATTTGCGGCGGCTCTACTTGCCCGCACCGCTGGTTTGCCTGCTACGACTGGCTCACCCGCTTCGGCGGGTTTATTCGGTCGCGCCGCTCTACGGGCCTTAATCGCGTTATAGAGCCCCTCAAGGTCGCAGTGGTGTCCAGCTCTAGGCATTAGCAATCATTCCTCAAACCTAATTCGTCAATTTGCTCCTGGGTTAAGGATTTCATGGCTTTTTTAAAAGCCCTAAGGCTCATATTGGCTACAAGAGCCTCCACTAGTTCTTCGAGAGTGTCGTATTGCTCCTTGCTAATACCCGACCCGGGGTCAACTGGACGGGGGTCTATCTCCACCGGGGGTGGCGCAACAACTTCTGGTTCCGGCAAGGCTTCCGCTTCCGTTAATAAACCCATTTTGTGTTCTTGGAGCGCCTGCGCTATGGGGAGCGCTTCTTCAGGGCTGAGTGCTGGAACGGTTGAATCTTCAATAGCCTTCGGGGTGTAGGGGTTCCAACCACCGCCCGAAGCTGCCAGCTTTTGAGCGGAGGGGGTGCGCAGTCTAAAAAGCGCCTCTTGTAGCCAAGTGGCATCAGCAATCGTGTAGTGGCCTGAATTCTGGTGCAGGTACTGCCCAGCAATCATTTCGCTGAATGCGTGCTGCACAGTAGTCGCGTCCCGTGGCAGGGTGTTGATATACTCTGTTAAGATGGCTCCCGTACGCGTTACGCCAAAACGCCTGACCAAATCCTCGCTCGCAATCGCAGCGTCAGCATCCATTTTAGCAAAGCTAAGCGTGGCGACCATGTGGCCATCACCCGCTTTATACATCTCTTTCTGTAGCCCGTCTAGCCCATCAAAACCAGCAGGGTAGGTTGATGCAACCGTATAACTGGGGTCATTCCGGTAGGGCGCCAAAAAGTCGACCCAACCCGCATCAGGGGGGCTTGCGTTATCCACCGAGCCCTGTAACACCTCTCGAGGAGCGTTCACAACAGGTGGCAACACTCCCTGAGCGTCCACAACAGGTGGCAACACTCCCGGAGCGCCCACAACAGGTGGCAACACTCCCTGAGCGTCCACAACAGGTGGCAACACTCCCGGAGCGTCCACAACAGGTGGCAACAAATCCGGAGGGGGGTCAAAAAGGGTACCCACCGTGTCTGGTGCGCCTTTAGGCTTGGATTTTGCGATACGCGACATAATCGACGGGATTGCTTGCGGTGCAGCAGATACCCCTGCGCCCAAAAGAGTCGCCGCTAGTGTTCGGTTTGGGTCTATCTTGCCATCACTGGCCCATTGCCCAAGCATAGAGCTGACGGCGTTAATACCCCCGCCTTTTAGCCCCGCATTTAGCGCCCGCCGTAGAGCCGTTGCCCCCACGCCGTTTACGGGGACTATGTTGCTTAAGCCCTCTATCCCCGCCATACTCGCCACTTTTAGTGGGTCTACCGTTTGTCCCTGCTCTAGTGCATGCCGCACTTCAGCCCGAGCGCCACTAGCGGCCCCATACAGACCCCCACCAGCGGCGCCCATTATGCCTGCGCCTATAGGCCCAAATCTGGCTCCCAAACCTACCCCGGCAAGCGAGGCCCCAAAGCCCCCGGCTAGAGCACCTGCAAGTCTGCCAAATCCCTCAGCCACGTCTCCCTGTCGAGGGGCGCTGTAATCTGCTGGGTTTGCCTCCTGGGCAAAGCCTGCGCCGAAGGCTTCGGGGGCACTTCTAGGCTCATTGTACTGTTGGTGCAGTTCAAAAAGCTTCGGGATGACGGTGTCCTGAACCACTTTTGCCCGGGCTTCCGGAGGAAGCGCCTTAAATTTGGGGTCAAACTTTTGCAGCAGCTCACCAACCTTATCAGCGTTATTAAAGCTACGACTCTGTGCAGCATAAGGTAATACCGCTTGCGCTTCTGGCAGCAGCTGGTAGACGGGTAGAGGCGTTGCCGCCTTGAAATTTTTAGAGCTGGCATCCATTTTTTATTCATCACTGGGTTCTAATGCGCCCCCACGACCCCCCCCAAAGAACCATTCAAGCCAGCCAGCGCCATTCTGGTCCTGGGGGGGCAATCCCCGTATCGGCGTTACCGGGGGGACTTCTGGCGTTACCGGGGTGCCTGTTTGTCCTACTGCCTTGAGAAACTGCGTGAAGTCTGTAACGCCAAACAACGCTTGTATTGCCGCTTCCCGCTTTTCGCGGGGCATTTCGTTCAGTAACTGCAACTTAAGCTGCGCCCCCGACAGTTGCCCCCCACCAGCGCTTGCGGCGGGCTTCGTTGCGTTTATCCGGGTGCTCCTCGAGTTATATTCCATAATTTCAAGGAACTTAGCCCTGTACTCATCCAGCAGGAGGTTCTTTTCCCGTTCTGTTACGCCGTCGTTGGCCTTCTGCTGGTCCTTATTGCGGCCGCCCTGGGTCTCGCTCCCAGCGGTAAAGCCCGCAAGTACCTGCGTCGGGTCAGGGTTGCTGGTCTCTGGCCGATAAGGGTTCTGCCAAACCGGGAGCTGTACAGGCGGTGTCTGCGCAACTTGCGGCTCGGGTAAAATGGGGGGCAACACTTCCATCGCCGTTCCCCCTTCAAGGGGTGGGCGGACGTAATTGCCAGTAGTCATGATCGGCTGCCCGGGGCCGCTGGAATACTGCGACACACTAGGTCTTGGCTGCTGCGGCAATTGTACAATCCCCCGGGGGTTAGTGCTCGCTGGGCCAATAAAGCCTTGCGCTTGCGGGGGGGTATAGCTTGGGAGGGGCACACTCGCCGGTGCAGGAGGGCGCACCAGCGGTAGCTGACCCGTAGGCGGGTTGCCCCGAGCATCACTGCCGTCGGTTATCGCCCTGGGTAGCGCGCCGATAGTCGCGCCATTCTGGGTGTTTTTTGCGATTTCGGTTAGCACACCCTGCGCGAGGCTACTTGGAACCATGGGTAGATTCGCCCCAAGTAGGCTGTTAACAAAGTATGTGCTTGCTGCGTTATCGTACTGCGGCTTGTTGGCCTGAGTAAACGCAGCAATTTCCCCCGGCGTGAACGCCATCGCCTGACTCTGGGATATTGGGCCGTAGCCCGGAGGAAGGATAGGGCCCGGAGCAGCACCGCCGGGAGCGCCAGCACCGCCGGGAGTGCCAGAATATACAGAAGCGGGCGCCGATTGCCCCGTGCCAGAGTAGAAACTAGATTGCGCCTGTCCTTTGGCTAGTTCGTAGTTTCGAGTGGCCTCCATCTCCCGTTTCTTTTGGCCTGCTTCCGCAAAGCTGGAGGTCAGCCCGGACATCGCCGCGTTCATATTAAACTTAGGGGTAGCATACTTCCCTGCCCCACGTATGGGGGTCTGGCCCCCAGCAGTCGCCGCCGAAAGCGCATTTGCCAAAGTCTGACCCCACGAAAAACCGGGGGTCTGTTGCGGCAACGCCCCTGTGGGGGCCGAAACGGGTAAACTTTTCACAATTTGCCTCCAATGGCCTTGCCAGCTAATGTCCCTAAGCTCCCGCCAATGGCGGTCCCCGCAGGGCCAAAGAAACTCCCAAGGGCCATCCCTGCAAGCCCAGTACCAGCGCTCAGGCCGTCAAATCCTTCACCCGGGCGCGTGTCCATGCGGTTTTGAAACGCCTGTTGGCTCTGTGTCGCCCCGGCTTGCTGGCCTTCAAACGACGGCGCAAGCGAGGTGATTCCGTTCGCAAAATTCTGCTGGTTTGCTGCACCGCTAAATTGCGCGGCCTGTATCATGGGGGCTAATCGTATCCCCGCAAGGCTTTCAGCCTGAATGTTTGCCCGGCTCCGGGCATCCGACATTTGACCTGCGTATTTATCGTCAATCCGATCGGTGTTGTATCGGGCAAACCCAGCGCTGTTGCCCAACCCGGACTCCGTAAAGCGGGTTGCAGCGGCATCCCGGTCCTGCTGCTGCTGAACCACTAACTGCCGGGCAATCGGGTTATACAGGTCGTCTGAGTACCGGGCGCGGTCTTCGGGTGTCGTGGCGGCGGTGTTGCCAATCATGGGCAATAACCGCAGCATGTTAGCTTCTGCTTGCCCTTGGATTTGCAACTCCCCGGGGGATTGGTCTATCCGGTTGGTGTAAGTCTCATTTTTGTCGTTGTACATTGAGCTCGACGATAGGCGCCCATTGGTGAACGTCTGCCCACTGACGGGCTTAGGTGCTGTTGGCTCCGGGATATCTTTACCGCCCATTTTTACGACTCCCCGGAAAATAAGCTAAAACTACGGCATTTGTAAGGGTGCGGGTGTTTGGGTCAAAACCCTCGCCTTTTAAACACCCCTCACGGCTGAAACCCATGTGCCGCTTTAAAACCTTCTCCAACGCCCCCGCAGGGCACCCAGGGGGAGTGGCAATTTCGACCTTAAATTTATGAACCGGGATTACCGCCATAATCAAGTTTTTAAACTCTCGGAATATAGACGGAATATATACTGGACTCGGCCCAACAGAACTTGTTTCAACGGTGCAGACGTTCCGGCTGTCTACCCAACCGCCCACATAAAACTTAGCTACCCCCGGGTTACGATAAAACATCGGCGTAACCGCTGCTTCGTTAACTGCAAGAATTTTACGAACCCGTTCGTCCACGTACTCTGGCAGCTCAATTCGAGACACCGCAAGGCGAAGAAACGATATGTCTGCCCTTGTTACGGGGACTAATCCAGCTGCACTCATCGTTGATTGGATCCCCTGGCCTCAACTTCGATCGAAATTGAATCAAATCTCACCCCGGAGGTCGAATCCGCCTGGACTTGTATTGCGATAGAGTTGCATTTTTGCAATCTCGATCGTCTTGTAACCACGTCCGCCAAAGCATCCCACCGCGCCGAGTCCCACAGACCTGCATCCCAAACATCGTTTAACTGCGGCGAACTGGCAAAAAGCACATCGATATTAATCGATCCATCCGGTAATTTATACAATAATACCACCTTAGTGGCGGTGGCAGGGGCGCGGCGGAAGTAAACTGCCAATTTAGAAAAGTTTTTCCGCAGATTACTTTCCCCAGCAGAAAAGAACTTAGTCTGCCAGAGAACCGGAAAGCTCGCCGTATCAAACCTTGCCGCCGAGGGGTCCATTTTGTAGAGGTAGTACGGAGGGTTCACCGTGGTGAAATAGTGACCATCTCGATCAGCCCATTGAAGGTCGATGTCCATCGCTGGACGGCGGGCAATCCCCTCTTTTTTGATATAGTAAGTATATGCATCTCGCCGGGTTAAGTTAGACAGCGATAGGTAAAGCTCCTGGGTTTGGCGGTTAAAAACCAGCGAGGAGTCTTTAAGACTCTCAGGAGTCACCGCATCAAAAACCGGCTGTATCCTCGCCATAGGGTCGGTGTCTTGCAGCGTGTTGCTGACGGCTCCCCCTTTGTCCTTGGTGTAGCCCAGCTGTTTTAAACCAGTAGGCGAGAGGAAAAACAGGTCCGAAGAAGCTGGCTGAATTGCATCGGTTGCAACTAGCCCAGTCTCCCGAGAGTAGGTCAGTAGGTTAAACGGGCTGACCGTAGAGTCACTGGGCCCAACACCGGTCAACACGTGCACGTTAGTGGGTTTAAAAATTATTAGGTTGCCCGCTGTAGTTGCGTAAAGTCCGTTTACGCCAAAACCGTCGCCCACATTAACATCAAACGCATCGGCAAGGTTGCTCAAAAAATCGGTGTAGGTGTTGGGTCTAGGGGTCCAAATCCTAAAGGGGTTACTGGCCGCGCCGGTAAAAAACACTCTATTGTCTCGAACAGCCAATATCGTTGGCTTGTCCAGTGCTGGGTCAAAAAGACTGCCTGTAAAGGTGATGGCCCCGAGCGTTGTGCCGTCAAATTTGCGCATGCCGTCGATTGAATTCGTGATTAGGCAGTCGCTCCCGAAAGTGACCATCCGGGTTCTCGCCGTGGTGTTGAAGGCCCCGGTTACAGTGGAAAAAGAGGTAGCCCCATAATCCGCTTGGTAAAGGCTCCCATCGGCTACCACCAAAATCTTATCAAATGCAGTTGCTGTTGCCCGCTTATAGCGGTGCAGGCCTCTAGGCCTAGCCGGAAACGGGGTCGCACTGGCTCGCACGTAGCCCGGGGCCACGGAAACCCCCAGCTCTGTCACCCGCACGTTATCGGCTACTGCGGCAGTGGCAAAACCCGATAGCGGGCCAGTAGAAAACGCATCCCGAGGGGCTTGAAGGGTCAGCCCTTTGCTAAAATCCTTAAAATCTGGCATCTTAAAGCATTCCGTACATGCGGCGAACTGGCAGCACGGCCGCCGCTTCGCCTTGTAGTACTTTAAATGTTGCCATCGCCCGCTCAACGTACGATTTGGCATCCGGGTCGCGGTGATAAAGCTTTAAATAGCCCTGTGCTAAATCAGTAACACAGGTAGAGTACTGTTCCGGAACCAGTAGGTCTTCAGTGGCCACAAGCAGCCGTGTGGCCTTCCTTGCGCCCATAATAAAGTAGGTGTAATCCTTGTCCTGCTTGGGGGCGAAGCCCAGCCGGTCCCCTAGGGTGTAGTAACAAACAGGGGTGCCGGTCTGCTGAAAAATGCCGCCCGGAACCATAAAGAGGTCTTCATACTGCTTTTCGTAAAGGGTGGTATTCGTGTTCTTTTGGACGACTCGAGTGATCCTCCGGGTGTCCACCTGGCTGTCGGGTAAAAAAGTGACCTGGGCCGTGTTAATAGTTAGGGAATCGAAGACCCGGGGGCATTCTTCAGCCGTTAAATGGCTGTAGAAATAGAAATACGCCGTATTGACTTCGTCAGCAATACGGCGCACTTCCGGGCTGGTCAGTGCTCCTAATTGAGCCGCAGTGATAGTATCCAGAACGTCCACGCCCCGAGCTACGGTATTCACTGCGGTTAAAAAGTTCACTTAAAACCCTTCAGGTTCTTCGATTTCGACGGGAGGCGGGGCCCCCTTGGTAGAGCGCTTCCTTGCGCTATCGCGAGCCAAGGCTTCGGCGGCCACTCTTGCGTCCGATTCTGCCCGGGCTTCGTCTTGCATTTTTGTGTAATTTGCAGTCTGTAACACTTGCCCTAAAACAGTTTCCGGGGTTTGGCCCGGAACGCTGCCGTCAGAAAGTGTCACACTTAGCCCTGCGATATTTTTATCGAGGAGCCGGGCTTGCTCATCCGGAATTTCGTTAGGGACGTTGACTGCAAGCCGCAGCTGCTGATTGTTTGGCAGGCAGATTTCGGTGTGCGCTGCCTGCCCCGACGTTTTATAGGTGACGATTGCCATATATACTCCTGATATACTATGCTACTAAGGGATAGTAACGGATATTCACCGCACCCAGACGAACTTTCAGGCTCGCCTCGGTCAGCATCATTTCTTTATCCGTGTCACCCGTTTTTGCCAGAGGAATGGCCATCAGTTCCCTACCCTTGACCATTACCAGGTCAATGTATTTTGGGTTAATGATGAGCATGTCGTCTGGGTTTAGGGTGTTGTCGGTGGCGAATGGAATTTGAAAATCAAAGAATTTTAACGTTTTAATGTCAAAGTTCAGCGATTCTTTCTCCATATCCTGCCCGCCGCTTAACACGTACAGATCCTTTAGGTCGCACACCTTAGCGTAGACGTTTATTCCGCAGAGGGCGATGCACTCTGATAGATTTCCGCCGTTTGTCGCATACAGGTCAAGCTGGGTACGGAGGTTCGCCTTGTTCAGGGTTAGGCTGCTTACGGTTGTCCCGTAAAACCTTGCCCCGCCCATGTTGGCAATTCTCGATGCGCCCAATAGCCCGTTGTCAAACCGCAAACCGTAGATGGCGTCGTGGGCCAGCTGGTTCATGATTTCATGTGCTTTCATTTTGCGCTGAAAGCCCATTGAGCCCAGGTTCCCAGTCGTATCATAGCTTTGGGTGCTTCCACCTAAAGCATAATCGCGCCGCAGAACCTGTGTGTTGTTGGTCACACGTGCCGAAGCCGACTGTAAACCAGCAACCCAATCGTTACCATCACCGTGGTTGAAGCGGGTTACAGCCCGGGTTCCGACTGCGTAGGTAGTACCTGGGTCGACTGAGCCCAACTGCGCACGGGTAACGGTTAAAGTGTCGGTTCCTGCGCCAGCAGTCACCTCAACAATTTCCAACCCGGCTAACTGGAGGAAGCACCGACGGCCCGAACTGGAGTTCTGGATATTCAAAGTCGCCCCGTTGTTTATGGACAACGAAGTCGCTGTGGTCGCGAAGGTGCCGCTGGTCGTGGTCTCATCAGGCGGCTTATTGTAGTCGTCCCACTCGCATATGTAGTTTTTCACGCCCCCGGCACCAAATTCCGGCATCGAGTGGCTAAAGGCCAGTACTGGCTTGCCGCCTCTACTAAAGTCATTAGACCCGGGGGTTTGAATAATTTGCGGCCCACCTTTACGCTGAGCGTTTATGGGGGGTACGGTATGCGTTTTAGCGATTATGCTTAGGATAGGGGCAACCCTACCGCCGTTTCGCATTGCCATCGCTAACGTATTTTCGAGGTTGTAGCGTAAACCTTTAGCTGTTAAGCCGTAAAGGCCAACATCGGTTGCGAGCATAGTCATGGTAAGGATAATTCCTCAAAGTCTTCATACCCAATCGAGGTTATCGTCCTCATATTGGGCTGGTTTCTGCTGACTTTGGGTTACGCTTCCATTTCCGGGCCGTGAGGCAACACCGGTTTGCTCGCCCCCCCTCGGCGCACGGGTCACTCTGCCTTGGGGTTTCAATTTCATTATAGCTTGTTTTAATAAAATATTGGACATAGTGGGATCATCTGCTAATTTTTGGGCCACTTTCTGCCAAGACTGACCGGTTCTATTGGCGGTTTCTTTGGCCTCTGACTCGATTACTGCGTTGTACGCAGCGTTCAACTGCTTCTGTGACGCTGGGTTTGTCGCGTAATCCGGAATTTCCTTGCTAATTTGCTGGACAATCGCCTGGTCACGCGTCTGCTGCTGGGTACTCTGGTTTTGGTCGACGATATATCCAAGGACTGTCTTAAGCGCAAGCTTGGTCTCCGCATGCTCTCGCTCCATCCTGCGCAATTCTGGGGCCACCGACGCGAATGCGATCTGCACCATTGCGGGAGCACACTCCTGCTCATCAATAAAATTGTCCTTCATAAATTGCTCACCCAGTAGGGAGCTGAGCGGAATCCGCATGCCCTTGACGTCGGGAATATCCTTATATCGGGCATCAATTTTCTGGATTTCTGCGGTGTAATCTTCGTCGGTATGGGCCTCTGGGGGCGTGTTCGCTCTCTCAAGGCCGTCAAGATGCTCCCTTAGCTTCACTGGGTCGTTTAAAAGCGCCTCACGCTGTTCAAGCTCTATCTGTTTGCGAGCGGCGGCAATTGCGGCTTCCCCAGGCCCCTCGACCATGGCTTCTGTTTCGGGTTCTGTTTCAGTTTCTGTTTCGGGTTCAATTTCAGCGTCAGTTTCGTACTCTTGCGACCCGCTAAAGTCTTCGTTATTGTCTTCCGTGGGTGTCTCCGACTCCTGGCCGTAGCCCTCAGGGCTGCCCCAGTCTTCGACTAAAAGCGGCGTAGAATCCTCTACAGCCTGTGTTTGCGTATCTGGCATCGGGTGTCCTCTATCTGCTTAATGTCATTTTTGGGTCTTCAATCAGTTCAATTAATTGCTGGGCCAACGACGCTCGGACCGCTTGGGCCTGGAACGCCACCTGCTGGTCCAAACTCTGGGGGAAGCCCCGGATTAGGCGGACTTCCTGCTTGAGCCGCTCCACCAGCCGCAGGGTCTCCGGCAGCTGGGCCCATGGCTTGTTGGTCAGGTTGAGCATTGTTCACTCCTAAGGGGGCTGAAGGTTCAAAGCCCAAGTCGCTAAATAATTTCCGTAATAGGTCAGGGGGGTTCTGCCCCGATGCCTGTATAATTCCCGGGTAGGCTTGCTCCAGCTGCATCAGCTGGGGCATCATGGTTTGGAGGGCTTGTATCCGCTCAGAACGGGCGATAGGGCTTTCGTACGTGGTCATTTTAAACTTCTCAGGCCGTAGCAACGGGGCAATTTGCCCACGCATCATCGCTTCGTTCAGCACGGTGGGGCATATCTGCTGGGCCAGTTCGTCCATTTCCCCAGCGTTGAACGCCATCGCCACAAGGTAGTAAACGCGGTAAACGATAGGCAGGAGAATCTGTCGATTGGCCTCTTCTATCAGCGCCTTCATCCGGACGGCGGCGTAACTGGCTTGCATCTGCTTGGCAGTAGCAGCCACCCGTTTATCGTCGGTTCCAACCCCACCGTTAAACCCGGGGACGCCGATGGCAAGAATAAATTCCTGCTCTAGTTTTTGAAGGTACTGAATACTAAAACTCAGCATGTCCACCCCCGTTGCCAGCGTCTCAATCGGCTGGCCCGGCATGCCTCTCGGTACCATTGCGCCCGGGGCAAATGCATCCAGCGGGTGGGCTTCAATATACGTTTTTAAAGTGGTGTCCTGTACGTCGTAGGTTCGTGGGGCGTGCACGTTCAGCTTGGCGCTGTCTAACGAAAGGTTATGTACTACGTAGGCCGCAAGCTCTAGGTCAATCGCCTGGTGTGCCACGCTCTGGCCAACGTTGACTGGGCCCCATACGGCATCCACAAACTTCTCACGGCAAGCACGGATATGCGCCCGGCTATGGAACTCTTCATGGCTCATGTTGGGCTCAAATTGCAAGAGGATTTTTTCATCCGCAACCACTGCGAACACGTTAGTGTATGTTCTTTCGCCTATCGTAATCTCCGGAATGTAGCTGCTCACCACCCGTATTTCCCCGGGCCCTGGCTGCGGGTAAACCGCCGCAGAGACCTGCGAGGTGCTGGGGTTAGACTGGGGGATGCTATCGGCCGGTGGGTCTTCTAGCTCCATAACATTATAATAATAACCATCATCTGAATCTAGTAGCTCTTGTTTCGTGCAAAGCTTGACATAGCTTAAGTTTGCACGGTCTTCGGGCTCATAAACGGGGGTGTGGCGGATATACCGATAGGGGATGCGGCATAGGGATATGGCTTCACGGCCCCCTCCGGCCCAGTCGACATATACCCCCACTTCGCCAAACAGCAGCCAGGTGCGGATTGTGTCGTTCATGAACGACTGGATTCCGGCATTGTGCAGGAGCGAGGTGCAGACACGCTCGCACACCTTTATCGCTGTTTCGCTCCCGGGGGTGGGGGCAATATCAAAAAACTCATTCGTACTAATTAATGTCGAGCTGACCTCATCGGCCAGCTGGTTAACACCCCTGTGGGTCCAGCCAATTCTGGCCGAGCTGTTTATGCCTTTAACCCACTCTTTTTTGGTTTCATCGTAGACGCTGGTGTACTCTTCCGGAATGGTGCCGTTATAAAAATTAAGGACTTTCGCAGTCGTTTTGTCGACATCTCCGTAATAGCCGGTAAACGTCGCCCATGCGTGCTCAAGCACCTTAACCACTTTGTCGTCGTCGTCCGTGAACTCTTTGGTCTGGAAAGGCGATGGCACGGGGTTAGCGGCGGCCATAAGCTCATCTTCAGCTGATTGGGGCTCGATCATATTGCAAACCTTATTGTTGAACTGGTTGTAACTTCTTTCCGGGTGCTGACTTCGTAGTCTGCAAACTGGAGAGCCGCGTAGCGACAGCAGTCGACCACATCTTCCCAAGGGTGTTCCTCGATGATATGGTTCGATTCATCCCCGGCGTCGCTGGTTGCGTAACGGTATTCACCCTGCAAGGCCTCGATAATGGTGGGGCACTTGTCCCCCCATACCTGCCATCTAGGGACTCCCTGAACCAACGTGCCCATCATTGTTTGCAGGAGGCTGACTCCTACCTTTCGCCGGGCCTGTATTGCGCTAATCCGGTCCGTGCGAACCGCAAAGTTGTACGGGCTCCGCAAGATGTCGCACTCGCTGAACCCGGTCTGGTTGTTTTTCGTGTTCCCAGACGGATCCGCGCAGCACAGAACGTCGCCGGGCTTTAGGTTGAGCGTCGACAGGTAATGCGATGCAGCGGAGGCTAGGTTGTGGGTTTCGCCTTTTGTGCCGAACACAATTTCTTTAAATGTCCGAAGCTGGCCCCAAGGGGTGAGCTGGTGGAAGGTCACGGCGGAGCAGTTGCCAAAGTCAAAGGAGGCAATCGTTTTAAAGTCTCGGTTGAACTCATACTCGCCGGGCACGTTATGAATAGCTGGGACGTACTGGAAGACCCGGCCTTCCAACGACTCGGAGTAGGAGATTTCGATTTCCCGGGCGAACTTCGCCGGAGAATACCGCTTCTTTGTTTCGTTGTACCACTCCTCGGTGTGCTGGGGGTTAAGGTGCCAGGGCATTGTAATGCGGTGGATTTGCTCTTGAGCGGCGCCGGTTATCAATTTGTAAAAAAATTCCCGCCCGTTAGGGGTGCTGATAGCGATGCGGGAAGCCGAAGTAACAGAACCGCAGGAGGCCCACGACGCCGCAAAGTCCCGCCAAAAGGCCGCTTCATCGAAAATAATCGCCATATACCGACCGCTACGACCAAAGTTCGTAACCGGAGCCCGGCCTTTAATCTTCGCCCCGTTTTCAGGGTTCAGCAGTTTCATAAAGGTGTTGTGCATGTCGTCGCGAAACCCTTTGGGCATCATCCACGGCGGGGTGTACTTCACAAGAATTCGCAACTTGCCAAAAATACTGGCTTCGTGCTCCCCGATATCCACGTCATCAGCGGTCATAGAGCCTATCAAAAACTGCGCATTGGGGGTAAACAACCAGTTCCAGTAACACCAACAAATCACCGCCCACGAAACACCTTGGTCTCGGGACTTTTCGACTGCGGTATCACAGTTCTTTTTGGCGTTGAGCTCAAGCGCGGCGATAAAGTCCCGTTGGAACGGGTAAAGATTGAAGGGGATAATGCCTATGGGCACTCTTTTCATTTCACCAGCGGCAACGTCAAACTGGTCAACTAGCCTGGGGTCAAACGTCTGCGCAAACCAGTCGAACCAAAAGAAAATGTCTTCGCTGCACCGCTTTTTCAAGCACTTTTGAAGCGCTAAGTCGCTATTTGCTGCGAGCAGGATTTTCACCCGTTCAACCTTAGAGGCCATTAATCATCGCCTCCTGCACGGGTGAGCCCTTTCATCAGGTCATCTAGTTTGACGGAGTCCATGGATTCGATTTCACGGGCACTGAAATGGTGGGTAATATTTGTGTTGTCCAGGCCCAACACTTTAATAGCGTTGTTCAGCGCGTCAGTCTTAGAGTGCATCTCTAGCGATATCTTCCGCCGTGGGGTGTCAGAATACGGGACGGGGGATTCAGTTATCTGTATTTTTTTAATGGCCCATCGGGCTTCGGTGGTCATGTCATTAAGCTTGCGCAGTTGCAGCTCGCCGCTCTCATCTTCAAACAGCACATTGCTGACATCAGATGTAGCCAAGGCCATCGTGTGCTGCAAAAGTCTTCTACGATGCTCATCAAGATTGTTGGACTGCTCGGTCTGGGACTGCTGAACCGCCTTGATAACCTCGCCCTTACCTAACCATTGGGTTGCTTGCGCCAAGGCCATATTGATGGGCACTCCTGCGGCTACCGCAGCAGTTTTCAGGCATTTCGTGCGCGCGTAGTATTCAACAAACGTCTGTTGGCCAGGCGTGAGCATTTTAAAAAAACTCCACAGAGGTCCACTTCACTCAACCCATTATATCTTGTTTTAAAAAAGAAAAGCCCAATAGCGGTTGACGGCTACTGGGCGTAACGTTTAAAAAAGAGGGAGAGTAAAAATTAAAACAACTTCACTTGTTCTGCTTTTATTGTCTCCCATGTTTGGTAAAGGGGAAGTGGGGTGGAAGTTTCGAAAAATATCCGGCTCATATTGTGGCCCCCGTAAATGTCTCCAAATGGTGAAGCATAGTACCCCCGTATTTATTTTCAGAAGGGTACACTCAGAAATATCGTGGTACCGCCCTACCCTGGGGGTACTGTTTTTATTGTCAAGGGGGGGGCACCCCCCATTTTTTGGGTCCGACCCGCCCAAAAATAGGGAAAACGAACAGAATTAATATTATCAGACGTTATTTAGGGTCGCAAACCCAATGGAATCAATTACTATATAAAGGGAAGTGGGAAGGTCCGCCCATTTTGTATGCTAAAAGGAGAGTGAATCCATAGTTTGTTTAAATAATGATGCATGTCGGTCAACCAGGGTTTTATGACTGTTTAGGCAGGCAGTGTATGGGCATTGTCTAGCAAAACGTGTTTTCTGGAGTCTCTAGCCATTAGGGGATGCAAAGTGGCGCCTTGTGCATGTTCTGGTGACGGGTCAAAAAAGGGTCAAAAAAGGCCTTTAAACACTTACTACAAATCGTATATATATCGTATATACTACCCTACACTACTATTTTTATAAAATGTCAAATTAAGGTACCTTTGTAATCGACCCACAAAGCAAGCGCCGATTGCCGGATCAACTAATTGGTTAGGTAATTTTAAAATGCCATTAGCATACAACTTTAAGCTTTATAACTGGACTTTACAAGTTGTTACAAACCTATTGCTATATCCTACGCAGTCGATTATATTAATGGAGTCAACAACAAACAACAACACAACACAACAACAAGGAGCCCACAAATGCCTACACCAACACCAACCGCAACCCAAACCGCACAAGAAGTGATCGCAATGGCCAAAGCAGGAGGAGCGACGCTTTCACAACCCGGTGAAGGGGTTTTGTGTGTGTCTATTAAAATAAATGGGGTCGAAGAGTTCGGGCAAGCGGAAAGCCTTGCAAACAACATTTTGCATTCAATCGACCAGACACAACCCGGATCGGTATGGGGTACCGATGGCGCATCAATCGGCGGTATGGTCGCGATACAGACAGGGAACTTTAGGTTGTGCCGCTCTGGTTTAAGCCTACGGGTGTTAAGCGCCATCACAAAGGAGTTAAGCGCCTAACCCCACACAATGGAGCAGGTTAATCCTGCTCCTTCCCTCCCCTAAAACTGGACTTAACAAGTTGTTACAAACATATTGCTAGATTACACGTACTGCGCTATATTAAAGGAGTCAAGAACAACACACCAAACAAACAAACAAGGAGCCCACACAATGAACGATACACGCAAAACCGCTTCAATCGTTGCGCTAAGAAAAATTATTGTCATCGCGACCGATTACCTAGCGTTAGATATCAACGACGCGACAAGGCGATCGGTTGAAGGGAGTCGACGCGACGCGGAAGAGCTATTAAGTACGTTAACCGCCTAAACCACACAATGGAGCAGGTTAATCCTGCTCCTTCCCTCCCTTAAAACTGGACTTAACAAGTTGTTACAAACCTATTGCTAGATTACACGTACTGCGCTATTATAAAGGAGTCGAGGGGAGCACAACACACCAAATAAATCAGATAAAACAAAGGAGCAAAACAATGCAACAAGATGACCCGCAACTAGTCGACGCGCTGGAAGCCTTACGCAGGTTAGCCCAAAGCGAGGCAATAAAAGATGATCCGGATGTTCACCGCATCGATGCGTTAGATAAACAAATATGGGCGCAAGAAAACGCAATTTGGGCAATGCGCGTGACCGCCGACGTGATGGCAAAATGCGACCCGGTTTAACCTGCGCCATCCCCACAAATTAAGTAAAGTGATGAGTAAAAAGTAAAGTAATAAGGAGTTCTAAAATGCCTCAAGCTTATCGTGCGGTCGAGTGTCAAAACTGCGCTAATTACCTACTAATCCGAGAGGACAATTCAACGACGATCATCAATTGCCCTACCTGCATGGAGGATGAATTTGTAAACGTCGAAGGGGAAGGAAACCTATACTACAATCGCGGAGAAGTGCACTACCACGATAGCACAGAAAGCTATCATTTTGATGCAGAAGATGATGATGATGATGATGATTATGATGGTGGTGGAACGATAAGCTACCAAAGTTGTAGTTTTAAGCGTCAAGATGAACACACGGAACCCGGCACTTTAGCAATCGGTTTAGAATACGAATGTTATTCAGAGAACGACACTCCAAGGGAGGCAAAAGACTACTTAATACATGAGTACCCCGGCAAGGTCGAAGTCTCTAGTGATAGTAGTTTAGGCGACGACGGGATCGAGATCCAAACGCGACCGTTAAGCGTGATTAAACAAGTTGAATTAATGGAAAGCATATTAACTTTTTACAGGCTACGGACTAGTGATCGTTGTGGGCTACACGTGAACATGTCGTGGGACAACCACACACACAATGATCTATATACCGTCGCAAAAGAGGCCACGCTATTTATCGATCAACTAGGGTTTGACCAGAGGATCCGATACTTTGGCCGTGATTATAATGACTATTGTCAATCTGGCTTTTCACCTCATCGCAAATTTAGCGCGGTAGGACTAAAAGATGACCGGATCGAATTCAGGCTACCCGCTCCGAGCGTTGATATAACGCGTTTAAGCCTAATAATCGCGAACAGCGCACACGTGTTCAATAATATCTATGCACACGTCAAAGAGCTAGGCATTCCCGCGCAAAACATCCTAGTCCCGATCGACGCGGATTTAAAACAAGACTTTGCAAAATGGGCTAACCGCTTTTATAACTTAACAGTAGATAGGGAGCTAGTAACAGCATGTGCGTAATTGTAGCAAGTGACGTAAATCATCATACGTTTGACAGGGAGGAGCTGGAGCAAGTCGCAAACACTTATCCACACGGTTTAGGGATAATGTCAACGGCACTAGATCGACCCATAAAACTATTGCCCTTACCCATAAAAAAACAAGGGTCAAGCAAAGGCTGGAGCGTAGAAAAAACAACTTACGATCCGCAAGTACTGGATCAAGTGTTTGCAAGCGCCATCCAAGGGCAAGCGTTTTTACTACACGGGAGGCAGGCAACACATGGGCTAATCGACACAAACAATATACACCCATTTAATTTAGGTAATAAAACATATTTTGCCCACAATGGCATATTACAAGGCCCATACTGGCAAAATGCGTTAAAGAGTGACTCCGCAATTTTGGCGGAAGTGCTAGCAAAATGCGACCCGGTTCAACGCATGCCGTACCTAGAGCAATTAACCAAACTAGGACACGGTAAATTTATAGTTTGGCAACAAATAATAAACAAAAACCAAACGTTTGACGTCATGATCGACCAAACCGGACACACGTTAGAGCCTAATGGTTGTTATTACTCTAATACCTATCATAAATTTGACCTGTACGACGTCGGAGGCACATGCAAAGCGTACGGATATGACGACGATCAACTAATCGACCGTGACGCGTGGCCATCTGATGATCGCAGTTTTGCCGCTATTGAACTGTTAGAGGATGCTTTAAGCGTCGCAAATATCGTAAGGATGCGCGCCTATATCAAGGAGGCAATCAGTCTATTAAGAGGAGAGGAGGAGGAGGAGGATCGAAGAGGGGACTACTCCAACATGATAAGCATTTAATTCCCACGATGGAGCAGGTTAATCCTGCTCCACTACCCCACAAATTATTTATTAATTGATAGGGAGCAAACAAATGATAATTGATTACGCGCATCCATCTGGCGCGTTGGAAATAAGCGCTATCATCGGTAACCAGAAGTATATACAGAAGTACATGGGTTACACAAAAAAAGAAGCCAAAAGTTTATTTAAACAGTACGTAGCTGGAGAACTGGCTAAATACATCAAAGGCAAACCGGCATAAATCGTTTATTAATTGATAAGGACACAATAAAATGGCAACACTAACACGGCAAGCGCTACAAGACTTATTAACAGCAGAGCTTTACCATATTGTAACTCTCACACTAACCTCAAGTTACAGTGTTTTGTACGCTCCCAAAGCAGAGCAATACAAACATACAGGATATAAATTCACTGGAGATCACGCAAGGTTAAACCATCCCGATCATCCATCAATCGGCATACCTTATGAAGTTTGTGGGGTTGCTAATGATTATTTTAGCCTATTGCGTGTAGGGAGCGACGGCACGATGACGCAAGAGCAACAACCCTATCCGCCTAAGCATGGCGTTTTATTGGAGGGAAAGAGGTTAACGCTAATGACTGGCAACCCAATAATGGCAAACACGGTAACGCTATACATGGTTTATAGCGTGACTAAATCGGCGCGTGGTAAACAATGGCAGTTAACCAGTAAACCTGTATAAATCGTTTATTAATTGATAAGGACACAATAAAATGGCAACATTGACTAGGCAAGCGTTACAAGACTTATTAACAGGCACGAAGGGCAATAGTGTAACTCTCACACTAACCCAAAGTTATAGGGTTTTTTATGTCCCCTTGGAGGGTCAAAGTCAATACCCAAACTATACATTTATCGGGGATTATATCAAGCAAGATGCTAATAATCATCCTGCGTTAGGCGTAGCGCGTAAAGTATCCGGCATCCGTAGCAAAGACTTTTGTTTAACAACAATTGACCGTAACGGGGAGAGTGTCAAAGCTTGGATCGATTATCCCGCTAAGGGTAACGCTTTGCTAGAGGATGGCACTTTAACAATCATCCAAGGGGATCCGCTTAAAGTAGGCGGCATAACTCACCATCTAGTTTATACCGTCGCCACGACGCAAGGCCCATAAAACATAACTTCACAAACCGTTACAAACCTATTGCTAAATTACACGTACCGAGTTATTATAAAGGAGTAGACAAACCGATGACAGCCGAGGAGCTAAAAACGCTTAACCAGAAAATACAACTTTTTATAAACAAATGCCAGGCGCTAGTTGCCGCAAATCATCAGGGATATTCTTGGCCTTGCCCCATTTTAGGGTTTGACCCGCTAGTTTCAGGAGATCGCAGGCGCTTTGTGCGGATCGTGCGGACCGATGACCAAGGCGTTAAATCTGCTTATTGTTTTATAGACAGTCATTCTGGCGATGTTTATAAAGATGATGGTTGGCGCGGGCCTCAACAAAAAGCCGTGCGTGGGTCAATCTACGCCGCATCCCCTGAGGAATTTATGGACTGGTTCGGCCCGCGTCACCTGAGGTGATGCCCTCAACTTTTATTATCCTGAGGTGAGGCCTTCAACTTTTATTATCCTGAGGTGATGCCCTCAACTTTTATTATCCTGAGAAAGGAACCCAAAAAATGGAAACTCTAACTTTGGAAGAGCTTAAAGCCTTACTAGCCAGGGAGGGGCAAACCTTAACCCTTACCGACATCCACCATATTGAGTCGCCGCCGGGTGAAGCCCCCGTACTGGTCCGGGAAACCGTCAAGACTTGCCCGCAAATTGGACTCCTCAAGGCCGTTAGAGAATTACGCCGGAGTGAGTTTGTCCTAGTCGATGCCGATTCACGGAATCCGCAGGCTGCAAGAGGTTGGCTTGTCACCTACCCCGATGAGGACGGCACAACACTGGACGGCAAGACCCTAAAGCTTGTTATTACCCGGTATCACACCAAATTTTACTTCACGTACACGTTATCCATTGTATAAGGAACCCACAAAATGACTAGAGACCACTACTACACGCTAAGTGAGGTGGATTTGATAAGCAAAGCGTTTAAGTTGTCCAATGCCATCCAGCGTATCGTAGATAGCCCTAAACAAACACCAGAGATGGAAGTCAAGCTAGCACGCTTATATTCAAGGCTGGCTAGGGTGGAGGCCATAGCATGCGAATGGGATGAGTTTGTGCATAAGGCGAGGGAGGAGCAATAAAATGCCGTACACTAACCCAGATTATAAGGGTGATACTGTTTACACAATCAACGCTACGGGTGACTGCTGCACAGGCGATAGTGTCCGGTTTCAGAAAGCGGTTTTTGCAGGGAGCTACAAAAGCCCACGCTTTAGCCATCTTGAGATTGTTACCGCAATGCTTGTGAATGATGGCTACGGCGCCGCTAAGCAACAACACACTTTTACTCTGTTGCTTGAGGACGGCACAAAAACCACCATCAAAGGCCGTAACCTATACCGTAACGGCGTATGGCGCAAGCCCTGGCCTGATGAGGCCTTGCGGGGCGAGGCCTTGGATGAAAAGCATAATAGGGGCGACAACGCACGCGCAACAAGAGATGCACGCCGTGCAGGCGGTTATTAGTAATTAGTAAATAGAAATAAAGGAGCAAACACAATGAAAGACATTTGCAAAGAACTGGCTGCGGAACTCGAGCAGCGGAACCTGAAATATGAAATAACGGCGGAGCTAGGCGCAAAAACGGCGACTGATAAAGAATTTAAACTCCTCCTTGAAGAGCGCACGCAGAGCGACGTGTTAGCTGTCGAGGTGCGAACCATTTACCGGGTGCTATTGAGTTGCGGGGGGCCAACGCGGTACCTAGACATAACCTATAACGCAGACGGTGACGCGGTGAGTGCGCTTTATTTTGATTCGACGTGCGAGGTTAGAGAGATAGCTTTGAGTGATGCGGAGGTTGAGACCATTGCGGAGCGTTATGATGCGCTACATCCCGGAGAGTACTGCAAGAATTAACTATTGAAACAGTCTATAACTTTACAAACTTAATAAATTAGTTCTAATTTAAAATGCCCTTGTTACTATATTTAATGTAAGTAGAGGAAGTTTAAAAATGGAAACCCTAGAAACAACTTATGAAAGTGGCCGGTACTACGCGTTTAGCCCTTTCGCCCGTAACTGGGTAGCTACCCCCGGCGTGATGCAATTGTGTAACGACTTAAAATGTTATTGGTTCCTTGACACCCTAGCTAGTTATGTTATGAGCTTAGGGAAAATCAAAGGGCTTGGTTACCTCCTTGTTGTGGCACTCACACCCAGCGGGTACCACGGCGAAATGGACTTCACCATCAAAGATAATGACGCCGTTATCATCACCCAGCGGATCCAAACCACCTTAGAAACGCCTATAAAGCTTTGGGCAATATGTAGCAGCTCCGGCGATTATACCTCTGAAAAACGTACCGTTTTGCTATTACCAGAAGAGTATTAACAAAATTTAATTGGTAATTAATGTTATTTAATTAATAAGGAATCTTAAATATGCCAGGTTTTTTTGAAGGCGTACTCCTCGCCGGGGGCGCTAGAGTTGCACTAAACGCAAAGGATATAACCGTCGTCGAATCCCTCTATAATGAGGAGGGTTCCATCGTCATCGGCAGCGCTGTTACTTGCGGGGGCGTCACCTATAACGTCACTGAGGTCCCGATTATCGTTCTTGACATTATCCGAGAACTAACCCTAGACGACGACGCCTACGCAGTATTAACAGGGGATGGCATACCTGAAGAAGTCAAAACCATACTGCGCGATGCTAAATTAACAACGAAGGCTAAAAGAGTAGCCATGTACCGGTACCATGAACTCAATAACCCTGCTGGCCCGGAGGTGGTAGAGCCCGCATTTGACGGGCCCACAGAGCTAGAGGCGTTACATACGGCGTTACGGGTGCGGATGGCTAGAACCCTTAAACGGTCCAAAACCGGGCAAGACGTTTCGGATAACTAGTTATGCCCCCAGCAGAAGGATAAACACATGGCCCCCCCTTTCCAAGTCATACAAAGGGGGGTTCCCCTTGCCTGAGAGTAGCGACGGGTGCGTTCTTTGCCGATGCGACGACCCCAAATTCATTTATATATCCGCCCGCGAAAAAATAAAAGACTGGTGGCTCTGCCCCGCCCATGCACGCGACCAACACAAGCTAGATACCGAGGGCATCGCGGCATTCAGAAACCGCCCCCCGCAACCGCTACCGCCTGTGCATCCAAGTGTATTGGCTCTCACCCGGAGCTCGCCGCCGCGCCCTAGAAGACCCGTGTTTCAAGAGGTCGACAGCGTCCTATGGAACCAATCCCGGAAAATCGAGTATGACAACTTCCTTAATAGCTTATATGAAAGAGGTTGACGATGCCTAGACGCAAAATGCCTGACGGCGTATACGCAGGCCCTAAGTTAACGGGGATAGAAGTTGAAATGATCCGCGAGGTTTTGGATCTTTTTGGCGGCGAGGCTGACCACGTGGCGTTAGCCGCAGAGTTCTGTGTCCACCGTACATTAATCAGTCATATTAAAAGAAACGTTGTCTGGAAAGAAACCCGTGTCTGAACGCCCGATTTTTGACGCTTTAATAAAAGCGTATATGAGAGACCACCCCCCCGGCTATAGCTTTGGCATCCGGGGCCACTTTTACCGTATCGTAGCTAGCCCCCTAGGGCACGTTAGCTACGAAGAAATCCCCGTAGCGGACTACCGCCGTGCACCGCTGAGGTACGCAGTTTACACCGACAAGGCCGGGCGGACTGCTTTCCACCTGTACCCCGGTGGGCGAACCCACCACATGGCTAAAATCGCGATTTTACACTTTAAAGAAGAGTACCCGGACTATAAATTTGTACGCTTCTCCCATTTGTCCACGTTGCTTGGCTCGGCCTACGCAAAATGGGCCGTACACGACCACCTGGCAACGGGGCTGCACGGCTATAAAAACGAAATCGGTAAACTTTTACCTTGGATGGTTAAAAATACCGACACACAGTAATTATTGTTTGCTATGTTTAAATAGAAGAAGTGAAGTAATTTTATATGGGCGTTTTTTATGCACCTTTTGCGTTTTATAATGCGGCAAAAGATTGGCAACAATTTTTTTAAAAGCGTAGTCCATTATCGGCCGAGAACGCCACTCCAGCTAGGGGAATGGGTGCTACTTGACCTTGAGCGGGAGCTAATGCGAGTGCTCGGGCGGCTAGATGAAACTTTCCGTGACCCCATAATCCACGACTTCAACTTAGCGCTGTTAGTTACCCACGGCTCGAGCTTGCGAAAAGAGCTAGAGACCGGCTGCCCAGCGTTAAATGAAGTTGAGCCTGAACCCGTGGTTATAACCGACCCGCGCCTTCGCCGCAAGGCCGCGCGTGTGGCCGCTAGGAGCTAGCCGTGACTCTTGAGATACAAGCCGCTTATCGGGCGGCTGGATTTGGCACTTTTCGGGTCGCTGGAAAACGGGCGCTTATCAAAGAGTGGCAGTTGACCACCCCTGAAAATGCGGAGCCCATTAGGAAGGATAACTATGGGGTGAACCTACCCCTAGGCATTTTGGTTGTGGATTCCGACCCACGAAACTACCCGGATGGCCGCAACTCTTACCTTGAGCTTGCTGAGGATATCGGGGGCTTCCCAGACACTTTTACGGTGACAACGGGCGGTGGTGGGTGCCATCACTACTATAAAATCCCAGAATTCCGGGTGAAAAAAAACCTCGACCAATACCCGGGGATTGACTTTCTATCGGCGGGCCATTATGTGGTTGGCCCGGAGTCCATTCACTACGAAACCCACGTAGCGTATAGGGTTAGCGAGGGCTGGGTAAACCAGATAACCGATGCCCCTCCGGAGCTGGTTTCCATCCTTATCGCCCAGGGGGAAAGCCCCCGCACTGCGGTTGCTAATATGGAGCTGGTCGACCACGAAGTAGCCATCGCCAAATACGTAGAGTACTTAAAAGGGTGCCCCCCTGCATTTCAGGGCGAGAGTGGCGACCACCAGACCTATATCGTGGCGTGCCAAGGCCGCGAAGAGCACCTCACGCCCGAGAAAACCCTAGAGCTAATGCTCTACCACTATAACCCCCGTTGTCTCCCCGCGTGGAGCGACACCGAAATGGAAAAAAAGGTAGACAACGCCTATAAATACGGTAAATATGCTGGGGGTTACGCCCGGTACAAGGACTTTACCAGCCCACTTACGCCCATAGAAATCCAAGCGGTTGAAGAGTCTTTGCAGGACACCAACCGTACTTTTAACCGGGATACCCACGGGAAGATAAAGCCCACCTTCGCAAACCTTTGCACCCTAATGATGCTCCCCTCGGTGGACGAAAGCTGGCACAACGAACTCCACCGGCTTTTGAGGTTCAACGTTCTATCGGGCGAGATTGAGTTTAACATTACCCCCCCATGGCACAAGGTCTTTAATGAAGGGCGCTACCGCTTTACCGATGACGAATGCCTTGAGCTGATTTATTACCTAGGCCAGCGATATGGCATGGAAATGAAAGGCGATGAGACGTGGAAGGCCGCCCGTTACGTCGCCAAGCAAAGCGAGTACCACCCGATTCAAGCTTGGCTGAACGCCCTTAAATGGGACGGGATTCCACGAATCACCAAGTGGCTGCACATGGTCGCCGATGCGGATGATAATGAGTTCAACCGCCTCGCTTCAGAGGTGACGCTTCTAACTGCGGTGGCCCGGGCGTATGAACCCGGGTGCAAAGCGGATTCACTGCTGATTCTCGAAGGCGGCCAAGGCACAAAAAAGGGAGCACTCATTCAGGCCCTTGCGCCAATCCCCCGGTATTATGGCTCTCTAAGCCTTGATTTCCGGGATAAAGACATGTTTATGAACCTCCAAGGCAAGTGGATCATCGAGCTGCCTGAACTGGCAGGCCTCAAGCAAGCTGACGGCGACCGGCTTAAGAAGTTTTTGACCGACGATACATTACGCTTCCGTACCCCGTATGATAAAGTCGCAACTGATTTTAAAAAACAGTGTTTAATGATTGCGACGTATAACCCTGACGGCGAGGGCTACTTGAGGGACATCACGGGCAACCGGCGGATGCTACCCGTTGAAGTCCAGCTGATTGATATTGATTTTGCGCGCGAGATTATACCGCAGTTATACGCTGAAGCCGTGGTGGCTTACCGGGCTGGCCGCTACGCAGAGTTTCCGTTTGAAAGATTAGAAGAATTAGGGAAAGTGGAGACGCAAGCACGAATGCTGACCGATGCATGGGTAGACAATTTAAGCGACTGGATGGCGCTCCAGCCAGAGGACGCAAAGTTCACCGTGGCGGATGTCGCACGTGATGCGATGGGAATTCACGGGCCAGACCTCTCTAACCAGGTGGCGGCAAGAATTAATAGGTGCCTCCACCTTATGGGCCTCTCTTACCGAAACATTATGGTGGCGAAAGTTACCAGAAAGGTGTTTGCCAAGAACTCGGATGCCCTCCGCCCCCCTTCATGGGAGCCTTTTAAAAAGGCCTTGGCCAACTTCCACGAAGACCACTTAACCTTAAACACCTTTATCGATGAAAAGATGGGCATGCCAGACCTGAACAAGTTTGAGCGTGCGACAGTGTCAAAGTGGCTACGCCACGAAGGAGTCACTGGGGTACGTCACTGGGATAATGACACCCAGACCCGTCATGTAGTCTTGACCAACCGCCCGTATAGCCAGCGCGAGGCGTGGTAGTGGAGCTTTACGAGTACCAGAAACCCGCAGTCGATTTTCTTTGTGACCCTCGATTCCCAAACCGGCTTTTAGCCGATGACATGGGCGTGGGTAAAACCCTATCGGCCGTCCACGCTTGCCGCCGATTAGGGGCCTCCCGAATTCTAGTGCTCTGCCCCGCTACGGTGAAACAGCATTGGGCCAACACGTTCCGGGGTGAGGGCTACACAAATGTAGGGGTAAACAGCCTAAACACAAGCGTATGCATCTGGAATTACGACCACCTGAGCCGCTCACAAAGTGGCAGCTTTTCGCTCTATGAAACGATTAAGCGGATGAACAAAGCCGGTTCAGGTTACGACGTCTTAATCCTTGACGAAGCGCATTACCTGGCAAGCGGCAACTCGAAACGAACCCAGCGTGTGCTCGGTAAGGGCACGGGGCTTTATACCGTGGCTAGGAAAGTTTTCGCTCTAACCGGCACACCCATTTTGAGTGGGCCCAGAGACTTCTACCCACTGCTCAACGCCCTCTGGCCGGATGCTCTATACGATTGCCATGGGTATGAAGCCTACGCGCGTAAATTCTGCGCTGCGCATTTTGAGGGCTCGCATTTCGAGGACTCCGGAGCCAGCGAGGTGGAGGAGTTAGCACTGCGGCTCAATAATTTTATGTTCCGGCGCACCCGGCAACAGGTGCTCGGCGATTGGGTTCCGCCAAGTGTTTATAAAATCACAGCGCCAATAGACTTACAGCGTTTAGAGTTCGACCAGGAGAACCATATAACCGCTCGGCGAGTATCGGCGGAAAGCAAGACCCCAGAGGCTTTGGAGACCATTGCAGCGGTGTTAAAACACCACGGGAACCTTGTAGTTTTTGCACATCACCGAAACGTTTTGCAACAAATCGTTGCCCGTTTCCCTATGGCGGCGATAATAGAAGGAGGACAAAGCATTGCCCAAAGAAAACAAATGATAGACAGCTTTGTTCGTGGTTTTAGAAAATTAGCAGTCGTACAAATCAGAGCTGGTGGTACTGGGCTCGATGGCCTTCAGGCTGCGTGCTCAACGGGTATGTTTTTAGAACAGGACTGGACACCGGCCCAAATAGACCAAGCAATGGGACGCTTAGACCGCAATGGACAACTCGATGAATGTACGTTTTATTTTGTGGAAGCTCGAGGCTCTGATATCGAAAGCCGAATGAGAGCCGCGCTGGAGCGCAAACGCGCAGCAGCGCGGGGTATATTAAAGTAAAGTGAAGTAAAGTAAAGGAATTTTTACTAATGCCTATAGTAGAGGACTTGGTTGCCCAGGTCAACAATATCTTTTTGACTGTCGAGAAATCGGCCCAGGTGCTGGAGGAGTTATACGAAAGAGTAAACGCTCTGGACCTTGCAGCCGGTGGCGCCGCCCCCAAAACCCCTCCAGCTCGACGTGCACGTAAAGCCGATGCCCTGGAACCAGAGCTCCCAGAAGGGTTAGTTCTAACGCAAATCAGCGTTGCCCCACCAGCGACCCCCGCTGGCCCCTCCACAAACGCTGCGCCGTTAGGCGAGGCAATGGCGACCGAGATGATTAAATCCCGTCTAGATGCGCTCGCAGCAACCACAGGTATCGCCCGTGATGTCATCGGTACCTTTAGTGGCGAGTACTGTGCCAGCCGGGGCTTAACCAAAGCGAACATAACAATCGACGACGCAAACGCAATGGTCCAGCACTGCACTGGGGCGGCCTATGAACTTGCAGCTCAGTCTGCTGCAAGCACTGGGGGGTTCTAGGGGTGCAAGACCTGTTGGCAAACCGGGAAGCGACCCATGGCTCTTGCCTTGCGCGCACTCGGATTCTTTACGACATGAAAGAGCTTTACCACTGCCAGCGGATGGGTTTCGACCCTCTGCTGTTGAACTCGCTCGATTTAATTCTGGATAAAGTTTCGCGCATCATCGCCGGGGACGAAACTTTTCAGGACCATTGGACGGACATCAGTGGGTATGCACGTCTCGCCGAAAACCACATCCTTAACCACGATACGTCGGTCAAGCAGATGAAATTAATGGAGAGCCGGGGTATATAAATGGCAGGTCTTAGTTTCTCTGGGACCTCACGCTGGGCGCATTGCCCGGGGTCGAGGTCTCTATCCCTCCGAGCCACAAGGATGCCGTCTTCGAAAGAGCAGCTCGAAGGGACGGAAGCGCACCGTATAGCAGCAATGGCGTTAAGGGGGGAACCCTTGCCCACCGATGACGACTCTCGAGAGATGGTCAAACACGCAATCGATTACTTAGGGGTTGTGGCGGCGTTCGAGCAGCTTAATCAGGCCCCTAACCGCGAAGTGGAGCAGCGCATTGCGCACCCGGCAAATCCCCAGGTGCGTGGCGATGCAGATGTTATCTCCTACGGTAAGGAGAGCTTTGTGGTGGGCGATTATAAATACGGGCAAGGCTCCCCAGTCAACGCCGAAAGTAATGAGCAGTTGTTAGCGACGGCGGTCACTAAGTTAAGGTCGTTTGGCGATGCAGCAGGCCAGTATAGCGGGGTGACGCTGTTTATTTACCAGCCCCGTAGCCTTTTTGGAGCCGCTTTCAGCAGCGTCTTCGTCACAATTGAGCAGTTACTGGTTTTTGAAAACTTCCTCTTGGACGCCGCCGTTCAGGCAGAAGCGGTTAACGCCCCCTACGTCCCGGGGACATGGTGTAAAATCTGCCCGGGACGTAGTATATGCCCCGTATTTCAGGAGGAGGTCATCCAACCCCTCGCAACGGCCCCGCCTCTACGCGAACTCTCGCTGCACGAAATGGGCCGTCTAATGGACTTAGCCACCCTCGCCACTCGGTACGCCGATGATTTAAAAACCTACGTTAAACAAAGCATGAAAATGGGCCATCCGGTTCCAGGCTGGAATTTAAAAACCCGGCGGGGGCCCCGGCAGTGGGAAGACCCAGACTTGGCAAACTTTGAGCTGGAGCTGCTTATTGGGGATGGCCGCTTTGCCAAAACACTACTGAGCCCCACACAGGTGCTTTTAAAAAGCCCACACCTCGAAGAGAAGATCGGCTCACTGATTAAAGAAACTCAGCAGTATATCTTAACCAGAAGTGAAGAAGGAAAAGCCAATGTCTAAAACCCACCCGGTCACAGTCCCCGTTCAGCTCTCAATGGACCAACCTGTGCGGCTTAATTATTTTGCGTTCACGGCCGCACAAGCGGCGGAAGCCGCAGACCGAATCCGCAGCGCTGGCCACACTATTAACAAAGAGAAGTATCGGGTCAGCTTCTTAATCGACCCAAAAACACAAGGGGCCCTTTTAGAACAAATAAGGAACGCCGTCCTTGAATGTAAACGGCTTAACCCCGGCGCGCCCGGTGAGCTGTGCAAGCCCTTAACCCCCGGGGGCGACGAAAGCTTTCCGGACTTAATCAGCTTTAGTTGCAGCAGTATATACCCACCCTATTTAACGGGCCCAGACGGCCGGGCGAAAGATGTCAGCGGCTTCTACCGTGGGGCGTTGGTGCAGGTAGGGCTAAGCTTTGTGCACTATAAAAACGGGGTCAACTTTGGGATTACCGCCTATTGCAATGGGGTCAAATTCTTTCAAGACGCACCCGTTATTGAAACCCGCAGTAGCGCTAAAGTAATCGCCCAAATGAACGCCATTCAGGCCCAGTTGCCCGCGGGCTACATTATGGCCGTCCCCGTGGGTCAGGAGCGCGAGGATGGGTCAAGCATAAATGGTCAGCCAATCACGGCGCCTGTAGCCGCCCAGCCCAGAGCGTTCGAGCAGCCCGGCACTCCTGTTACGGCGGGGTTCTAGCACCTTGACAATTTACCTCGACTTTGAAACGCGGTCTCGAGAAAACATTTTGGAGTCTGGGGTTCCTTTGTACATAGACTGCCCGGATTTTGGGCCACTTGTCATCGCTTTTGCGGTTGATGACGGCCCCTCCCGGGCAATCTACCAAGGCTGTTTATTAAATTATGAGTACCACCAAGAGCTGGTCGCCGCGCTCCGGGCTGGCCACATCATCGTTGCGCATAACATTGACTTCGATTACCGGGTTTACCAGAAAATACGCAGGGTGTTTGGCTGGCCAGATGTCCCTATCGAGCAATGGAGCTGCACCCAGACAGCGGCCTATATGGCGGGCCTCCCGGGTAAGCTTGACCACGTCACTAAAGCCCTCGACATCGGGCATAAAATGAAATCCGGTGCCAACCTAATAACCTTGTACTGTAAACCCCGAGTAGACGGGTCGTTCAGCAATAGCCCCCTCCGGCTATTTGAGTTTGCCGCCTATGCCGCCCACGACGTTGAGCTCTGCCGAGAAGTAGCCCTGCGGCTACCCGCCCAGATGAAACTCCAGCAGAGCCCCCTTGAGCGCTGGGCACGGCGAGTTGATTTAGCGATGAACGAACTTGGCTTACCCGTTGATTTGCGTGCTGTGAACGCGGCCATCGGGCTCAGCGGCGGAATGAAGACCGTGCTCGACAACACTCTCGCTAGACTCACCGAGGGTCGTATAACAACGGTGGGCCAAATTGACAGAATCCTTAAACTCGCCCAGGAATTTTACCCAAACGTGGTGTCGGTGAACGCAGAATCCATTAATACGTTAATTAGCCAGCGCGATTGCCCGGCCATCCTACGTAAGGTTCTGCTAATCCGGCGTGCCGGGGGTAACGCTAGCGTCAATAAATACAAAGCCTTTAAAACCCGCCTCCAGCTGGATGGACGGGTGCGCTGCACACTCCGCCACTACGGCGCTTTTACTGGCCGCTGGGCGGGTCGAGGGGTGCAAACGCAAAACATGCCCAAGGGACTGATCGCAGGGTTTAAAAACGATACTCTCGCCGAATCGCTCCACACCACCTTAGCCTTGCCAAAGGGTGTGCCTTGGGGTAAGGGGCTGTCAGCAGCCATCAGGGGGGTCATCCTTGCCCCGGAAGGTCAGGCGCTTCTGGTCTCAGACTACAACGCCATAGAATGTCGAGTGCTGGCATGGCTTTCAGGCCAACACGACATGCTGGCAACTTTTCAGGCAGGGGGAGACGTCTATATCCCGATGGCGGCCAAAATCCTCAAGAAAACCGTCGAAGAGGTCACAAGAAGCGAACGCGACCGCATCGGCAAGGCAACGATTCTTGGCTGTGGGTACGGAATGGGGGCGACCCGGTTTGCAGCAGAAAACAAGGTTTCCATCGAGATGGCCGTATCCGCAGTAAGCAGCTACCGGCATGAAAACGCCCATATCCCCCGCCTCTGGAAGGGGTTGGAAAAAGCAGCCACACAAGCCGTCTTATCCCATGGCCAATGGTATCACTGCGGTCTCATCTCCTACATCAGGGTAGGGGACTTTTTAGAATGCCACCTACCAAGCGGCCGCCCACTGTTTTACTACAAACCGACGGTTTGCCGGTCCGATAAATGGGGCACGGGAGATACCTCTCCCCAGCTACATTATATTAATAAAGAGAACACGGGTCTGGTTAAAAAAAGCACCTGGGGCGGTTCTCTGGTTGAAAACGTCTGTCAAGCCATCGCTCGAGACCTTATCGTCCAAGGGCTAATCAACCTCCATAGCGAGGGTTTTAAAACGATTCTTCAGGTCCATGACGAAGTAGTCGTATTAGTGGCGGAGGCGGAAGGTAACACGTTAATGGGGGCAGTTGAAAGTTGTCTGACCCGTCAGCCCCCCGTGTATGCTGGATTGCCGTTGAAGGTTGAAAGTTGGACCGGAAAAAGGTATCGCAAATGATATTCATTGGATGTGACCCCGGGGCGACAGGGGCGGTCTCCGTCATCGGAGGCGGGAAGTTGATAGCCGTCTTCCGATTTGCCCGGATGCGACCGTCACAAGCGGCTAAAGAGTTGATTACCATGGGCATGACAAGGGCTCCTGTTACGGGCGTAATCGAACGTGTGCATGGCTTTCTCGGCCAGGGGGCTTCAATGTCCTTTAAATTTGGCGAGTCTTATGGGCTAGCCCTAGGAATGTTTGATGAACTAGGGGTTGAACCACTTTTAGTAGAACCAAAGGCTTGGCAAAAATCGTTAGGCGTACCACGTTTCGAGAATAAGGTTGACCGTAAAAACTGGGTCCACGCCACAATGACCGACCTCTACGCCCAGCCGGGCATAAAGCTGTACAAGGACGCTGCGGATTCTATCGCCATTACGCACACGCTGTCTCTGCGGGGGGCCGCTCTGAGTTTCTGAACTTTATCCACTGGTGCTAGTATATCAGCCTGAGTCTATTTTAGACTCAGCGTGTAAAGT
>Ga0163155_10000943_pt1 | contig 35807 bp, 24 predicted proteins | sample OliLakLV19SP4G1_FD_148611 | JGI IMG/M metagenome (GOLD analysis project Ga0163155, IMG submission 148611) | Freshwater microbial mat bacterial communities from Lake Vanda, McMurdo Dry Valleys, Antarctica - Oligotrophic Lake LV.19.SP4.G1 | ecosystem: Environmental > Aquatic > Freshwater > Lake >... | reverse complement strand
CCGCGGCCCTCGAGCCGAGCAGTTCAGGGGGGGGCAAAGTGCGCGGACGGGACCGACCCGGGACCGACCCAGGACCGACCTGGCACCGACCTGGCACCGCCGAGCCCCAGCGCGATGTACGGCGGCGCGAGCCGCCGTGTGAGAAAGAGCCGTCATGCCGCGGAGGCCACGGAGGCCGCGGAGGACACTGACGAGCGGAAAGAGAAGCGTCGGAGAAGTTCCTTCTCTCTCCGTGATCTCCGTGATCTCCGTGATCTCCGTGATCTCCGTGTCACATACTTCCTGCGCGACGTGACGGAATGCGATTCGCTGGGCACGTGAGGCTCTGGCCGAGCTGGTGCTCGGCGGTCCAGAAGGGCGCTGCCGCGCGTGCGCTGCGAGCACGGTCGGACCAGCCGACCGTGGCACTCAGAGGCCCGCACGTCCCACTTCCCACACCCACTCCCCCCTGTATCCGCTCGACTCGATCGACCAAGCTGCCGGAGTCAGCGCCGCGTCGATTGTGCCGAGCGCCGGACAGGTGCCGGGCGCGCGGCACACCTCAGGAGTCGGCGCAGCCGACACGCCTATCCCCTCGCTTCGCGCAACACCGCCCGCAACCCCAGGAAGAGCGGAATCTCGCGGCGAGCGCGGTTCTCCTCGTCGGCACGCGAGCCGGGTTGCGAGCGGCGCATGCTGGGCCACTCCTCCATCGCTTCGATGAGGAAACCCTGGGCAGCGAGAAGGCGGACGTAGGTCTGGAGGGGACGGTGATAGGTGGTGGTGGCAACCACCGCGTCGCCGCTGGAGACAGCGCCGGGATTCATGATGATCTGCTTTTCGCCACTCGAGAGATACCCATCGACGCGGCGGAACTGACGCATCGCTGGGCCTCCGTCGCGACCCTGTTCATTTCGACCCCTGGCCCCGCCCCGCGGCGGGGCGCTTCGGCGGGCGCCATCGCGCTCGCTCGTTGCGGGAATGGCATCCCAGCCCCAAGCGGTCTGGCCCGGAGCGCGGAAGGCGGGGTGGAGAATCACGGCCACGAATGCGCCGCCGGGCCGGAGGGCTCGGGCCACCGAGGCGAAGAGCGGCTCGAGCGGCTCGATGTTCATGAGCGCCATGATGCTGGTGACGACGTCGTAGCGGGCCTTGGGAACGTTCGACTGGGCTGCGTCCCGCTCGATTGCCGCGTCGAGATCACGAGCGTCGCCCACCACGAAGCGCTGGTTGGCGTCATCCTCGGACTGCTTGCGGGCCACCGTGATCAGGCGCTGCGAGGAGTCCACGCCGAGCACGTCGACATCCATTGCGGCGAGCCGTCGGGCCAGCACGCCCTGTCCGCAGGCCACGTCAAGGACCCGCTGACCGGGGCGCGGGCCAATCAGCCGCAGCGCTCCAGGAAGAATCACCTCGCGGTAGTGATCGCTTCCGTGCTCGCCGATCAGCTCGTCGTACCAGCCGGCGACGTGGTCCCAGGAGTCGTTCTGATCCTTTCCCTCGCCCCGCTTGCGTGCGCCAGTCTCCTTCGAGCGGGCACTCTCGCTCTCGCTCGACTTCGAATTCGATTGCGATTTCGAGTGTGGGGCGCGACCCACGACCGGCACCGCCTCACGCGCCTCGCGACGCGGTGGCGTGGCCCCGCACAGGGTGAAGAACCCCTCGGGAACAGGGCTCGAAAGCGCAATCATCGCCCCGCTTGTCGGATGGGGAAAGGTGAGTTCGGCGGCATGCAGAGCGATCCGCCCAAGCGGATCGGTGGTGGCCCCGTAGCGGCGGTCACCGACGATTGGGAGACCCAGCTCGCTCAGGTGGGCTCGAATCTGATGCTTGCGACCGGTCTCGAGTTTGACCTGAAGCAGCGTGCGACCGGTTCCGCTGGCGACCTTGGAAACCAGCGTCACCGCCCGTCGCCCTTCCGCCTCTTCGGCAGAACCAGGTTCGCGACCGAGGGCCTTGGGAGCGCTGCGGACGCGACCGGCGCCGCTGTCGACCAGAATGCTGCGAATGGTCAGCGACGGCGACGCCCCTCCCGACCAGAGCAGATCGAGCGGAGTCGTCAGATCGCTCCCGCGGGCCGTCTTCGTTCCGCCGCTGCGGGTGCCCGGGTGAAGGGCGTCGAGGTCGCCCTCGACCAGTGCGATGTAGGTCCGACCGAGTCGCCGGGCGCGGAGATCTTCCTTGAGCCACTCGTACGCGGCCTCGGTCTTGGCGAAGACCAGCAGACCGGAGACGTCGCGATCGAGTCGATGGATGATCCAGGCCCGCGTGCCGCGCTTCATGGCGGCCTCGCGGACCCGGCTCTTCACCAGATCGAATGCATTGGGGGCCCGCGTCGGACTGGGCTCTTCGGGATCGACCGAACTGAGCATGCCCACCGGCTTGTCGACGACGATGACCTGATCGTCCTCGTAGGCCACCGAGAGATCGGTGACGGGGACGGGACCTCGCTGTGGAGCGGCGGTCCGCTTGGCGCGGCGCGGGCTGTTGGGGCGACGGGCGGAATTGGGCTTGTTTGGCATGGAACTCCGCGACGGGGTCGAGGGTACGCCGCAGGCGGGTGGACGCGACCGTGCTTTCTGCCGACACTCCGTCAATCGTCGCGGATCGAATCCCTATGAGTTCCGGCCGAGGATCGGTGCAATCTTCCAAGCTCTCGAGGGATCGGCGACGCACCAGAGGAGGCGATCCGTGTCGAATTCAGCCATGCCCGGTCCAGCGGGCCCATCGGGCCATTCGGGTGAGAGGGCAATCAGGACTCCACCCGCCTCGGCGTTCGATCCGCGCACGATCGAACGGCCGGACGAACTCCTCCTTCGCTACTACACGATCCAGTCGCTCTTCGGATTGATCTTCTTCCCAATCATCTTCATCCCGCTCTGGATCCGCTACACCACCCTTCGGTATCGCTTTGACGACGAAGGCGTGGGCATGTCGGTGGGGCTCCTGTTCAAACGCGAGACCTACCTCACCTATCGGCGGATCCAGGACATTCACGTCTCCCGCGGGCTCATCCAGCGCTGGATCGGACTCACCACCGTCTCGATCCAGACCGCCTCGGGAAGTTCCACTCCTGAACTGACCATCGAGGGAATCCGCAATCCCGACGAGCTTCGCGACTGGCTCTATCGACGCATGCGCGGCAGCGGTGCGGGACAGGAGCACGTGGACCGATCGAGCGCCCCCGCTGGTGCGCCGGCATCGCCGAACCTGGGGAATGGGGCGAGTCTCGCAGGCACCACGCCCGGCTCGAGCCCGGACGATGAAGTCCTCGCTCTGCTCCATGAGATTCGCGACGAGCTGCGTTCGCTTCGTTCCGCACGAGCGGAGAGGACGTCATGACCACCGAGCGCAGCGGATTGACCGAGACGCTGGCGGTGCCGATCTACCGCGCAGTGTGGCAGGTTCTCACCGGCGTCTTCAAGGTGCCGACCGAGCCGCCGCAACTGCCCTGCGATCCGGGCGTCGTGGCGGAGGCGTTTCAGCCGTCCAGGAACTTCCTGCGGTACTTGAAGTTCTGGTTCTGGATGCTGATGTGGATTCCCGATGTCCTGATCCTCTTTCTGTGGATCGTGGTGCTGACCATCTCCGTGCCGCTCGGAGTGGTGCTGACCGTTCCGGCGCTGATCCTGGCCATCGTGCCGGACATCTTCGTCTACGTGGCACTCCACCTTCGCTACGACACCACGTGGTACGCGATGAGCAATCGAAGCCTGCGGATCCGCCGCGGCATCTGGGTCATCAACGAGGTGACCATCACCTTCGAGAACATTCAGAATGTCACCGTGAGTCAGGGACCGCTGCAGCGCTTCTTCGGCATCGCCGATGTGGTCGTGCAGACCGCCGGCGGCGGCAGTTCGATGCCCCAGGCCGGCGGCAGCGCCTCGCATGTGGCCCTGATCGAGGGAATGGCCGACGCCGCGGGAATCCGCGATCGGATTCTGCAGCGGGTGAGAAAGTCGACCGGCGCCGGGCTCGGTGACGAACGCCATCTCGATCGCCCTCAACTCCACCAACTCCCTCAACTCCCCCAACTCCATGGTGCTGGACCCGACCGGCCCGTGGGCACTCAGCCGGTCTGCTCGTGGTCGCAGGCACATGTGCTGGCCCTGCGCGAGGTTCGCGACGGAGTGCGGGCCCTGCGCTGAGGGCGTTGGGCGGGCGGACGAACGGCGCGCCCGTCAGTTGGGTCCGCCGCTGCGGTGGATCTCGAAGCCATCGAACTCGCCGGTGGCCGGAGACTCGACGACCGACGAGTCCCGCGCGTATCCGTGCAGGGCGTCCATGACGGCCCGATGAAACCGCTCGAGTTCCTCGCGCTTCCCCTCGACCACGCACGTCACCGAGCGGTCGGGCTCATTCCCAACCCATCCGGACACGGCGTAGCGCAGGGCAATCTGCCGAGCGGTGACTCGAAAGCCCACGCCCTGCACCTTCCCCGTGAAGACGATCGTGTGTCGGAGTCTGATCATGTTGCGGTCCTCTGCGAGGCCCGACGCGCTCTCGCTCACACCAGCTCGCCGTTGTGCCAGACTTTCTGAACGTCGTCATTCTCCTCGAGGGCATCGAGCAGCTTCTGCACCGCGGTGCTCTGGAACTCGTCGCAGGCGACGCTGGTGAGCGGGATCATCGCCACCTCACCCGAGGTCAATTCGATGCCGCTTCGCCCGATCGCGTCCTTCACGCGAAGGAATTCGGCCGGTGTCGAGGTGATCTCCCAGCCGTTCTCCGAGGCCACGACATCATCGGCCCCGGCTTCCAACGCCAGCTCCATGATCCGATCCTCCTCCAGAATCCGGCCGTCCGAGTCGGTCGCCCCGCGCTCGATCAGGAGCACGCCCCTGGACTCGAACGAGAAGGCCACCGCCCCCGGCTTTGCGAGATTGCCACCGTTCTTCTCGAAGACGACCCGAAGATCCGGCGCCGTGCGGGTGACCTTGTCGGTGAGGCAGTCGACCAGGATGGCCACGCCGCCCGGGCCATACCCCTCGTAACGAACCTGCTCGTAGGAGACGCCCTCCAGATCCCCCGCTCCCTTCTTGACTGCCTTCTCGATGGTGTCGCGGGGCATGTTCGCGGCCTTGGCCTCGTCGATTGCCAGGCGCAGCGACGGGTTGAAGTTGGGATCGGCGCCACCGTTGCGAGCCGCGACGATCAGGGCCCGGCTGCACTTGGTCCAGGCGCGTCCGCGGACCTTGTCCTGCTTGGCCTTGCGATGCTTGATGTTTTTCCAGGCGCTATGTCCAGCCACGGGTCTCGGCTCGTTCCGAATTGGGTCTTGAAGGGGTGAAGGTGAAGTGAGTGTCTGAGCTTCAGAGCGGATCAAGCCCCTGCTCGACCTGCTCGATCTTGCGGCGGGCACGCTCCCGCGGCCGACCGTACGACTCGTCCCAGATCTCGCGCGAGTCGGCCACGACGAGGCCGAACGCCTGGCGCTGATGCTGCTCGAGAGCATTCACGGTCGAAGCCCGAGGGAAGTCGCTGTCGACGAGGGCAACCGCCCTGCGCCACGAGACCAGAGCATCCTCGCGATTGCCCGAAACCCAGGCCACATCGCCGGCGTGATCGAGCAGTTCCGGCGACAGGTCGTTTCCCGCCAGGGCAACAGCCCTCTTGATCAGCGTGGCGGCGCCGCGTCCGTCCGTCGGACCCGCGGCATCGTCGTGGATGCGTCCCTGTCGGAAGCGCAGCCACGCCAGGGAATCGATGACGCTGGCCGACCCTGGGACGAGCGCCGCGGCGCGCTCGATCATCGTGACCACTTCGTCGGTCGGTCCATCCCGCTCGAGCAGGGCGTATCCCAGGTTGTTGAGGGCCATGCCATGCTGCGAGTCCAGGTCGATGGCATGGCGGAGCAGGGCAATGGCGCCATCAGTCTCGAGCAGCAGAGTCCAGCGGCCGCTCAGGAAGACGAGGGCTTCGCTCCCGACGCTGCCGTCGGGCGGCAGCTCGGGAAGTTCCGGCCAGCCCGTCTCGGAGCGCTGCGGCAGGACCTCGCGAAGAAACGCGCGGGTGCGAGCGGGGTCACGGGTGGCGACATCTGCCGTTGCGGCGGCGTCGGCGAGCGCCATCCATTCGCCGCGCTCCAGACGCGGTTCAGCAAAGAGGCGCCGACGCAGCGCGTCGCCGGCCACCTCGGGCCGCTGCGCATCGACCAGGGCCTGGGCCAGTTCGATCCAGACCGCGGCTTCCTCGGCACTGCTCATGGTGCCGTTGACGAGGCGGGCGAGGGAGGAGACCCGTCGATCGATTGCCGCACGGCCGGAACCGACGGCCACTTCCGCGACAACCGCGGCACTGAGCGTCTCCGGGCGCAGATCGCCCTCTCCGCTCGGCCCGGTCACGCCGGGCCCGGTTACCCCCGGCCTCGTCACCGTGGGCGCTTCGAGCAGACGATCCACGAGTTGAAGCAGCAGCTCAGCGCTGCCGTCGGGCGGCGGTTCGAGTCGATCCAGCAGGTCGACCGCCGCAGCCCACTCGCGCCGTGAGACTCGGTGGCCCTCGAGCGATTGAAGGATGGAGAGACTCTCGTCGGGTCGCCCCCGCTGCCATGCAAGCTGGGCGAGACTCAGCTCCCGCATGGGCGCCGCCGGTCGTTGTCGTAGTCGCAACTCGGCCCGCTGCGCCGCCGAGCCGCCGCGGCCCGCCGACCACTCCAGGGCTTCGAGGAGTGCGCCAGCGACCTGATCCTGGGGGTCGCCAGCGACACGATCCTCGAGCCACTCGAGGGCACGAACGGTGTCGCCCCGGGCAATCAGCGACGCGACGTATCCCTCGACGCCTCGAGCGTTCGATGGCATCCGCTCGACGCGGCCGCGGAACCAGTCGCAGGCGTCGTCCGGTGAACCGCGCCGAGGCCATTGGTTGGTGAGCCTCGAGAGGAGTCGGCGATCCTGCGGCCGCTCCTCGACCAGCAGGGCCATGCGGCGGCACGCCTCGTTCCACCGTCCCGCTGCGGCTTCCGAGACCACCGCGCAATCCTCGCGGACGGCACTCCACTGAGGTTGATTGCGGAAGCGCTCGCGGAGCTGGTCGAGCCGCGCCTGCACGGGCTGGGTCGGCGCGATCCCGGCATGAACTCCGACGCCGATGGCCTCGATCAATATCCGCGTGGCTCCGGCGTGATTGGGCTCGAACCGCAGCACTGCTTCGGCCGCAGCCCTGGCCCCCTCGAGCGCCGCGGTCCAATCGGTGCTGCGCGGCAGCCCAGGTCGTCCGGCAAGGGCGCTGCGCACCGAACTGTCGGCCCGGGAATCGGCGACGTCGAGCCAGGCCTCTGCGATCTCCAACCAGGTGGATGCACGCTGGGCCCGCTCCGCGGCGGGAAGCGTCTCGATGGCATCGGGTTCGATGGCTGCCATCCCCCGGCCGTGCACCTGGGTCAGCACCTGGGCCAGCACCCGTTCTGCGGCATTCGACTCGCGCACCCGGATCAGGGCGGCCGCGGCCGCGCCGATGAGTTCAGGCTCGACGGGCCCGATGGTGAGGCCGCTCGCGATGAACTCTCCCGCCGCGGGATCGCTCCACCCCAGGGCCTCGGCGATCAGGGAGTGCTCTTCGAGCGCCGCAGCGGCGGCAAGCTGGGCTCGGAGCACCGCGACACGATGCGGAGTCAACGTCGCGTCGTCGCGGGCGGCGAGGGCGTGACGCCATGCGTCACCGGGTGCGCCGAGGCGAAGGAGGATCGCAGTCACGAGGGCCGCTGCATTCGCGCGGCTCTTCGGCGAGGTTGCGTGGGTCGGAAGCGCCCCCAGCGTCTCGATTGCGTGGCGAAGCGCCGCAGGCCTGGCTGGCGCTTCGGCGAGGAGCGTCGCGGCAACCTCCGGTGCAATCAATCCCTCGTCGATGAGGCTCAGGGCCCGATGCGCCGCTCGCTCCAAGAGGTCGTCAGCGCCGTCTCCCTCGGCTCCTGCGCGCCCCGTTGCGGGGATCACGGTTGCGACGTCTCGTGTTCCGAGGATCAGAGCCCGAGCCAGGAGGGCATCGCCAGGAAGCTTGCGCAGGAGTTCGAGGCGCAGCGCCGCCGCGTCCTCGTCCGGAAGGAGCATCGCCGAGAGCCGCAGGAGCCCGGGACGTGATTCGGTCTCTCCCGCTCGCTTGAGGGCCCGCGCCACCGCGGCGGCGTCGCCGCTGGCTTCGGCGAGCCACGTCGCCTCCCGCGATTCGCGGGCCCCGATTGCCCGGTCCTCCGGGAGCCCGCCGAGCCATGAGGCCAGGGCGTCATCACTCCGTTTGAGAATCAGCAGCACGAAAGTTCGCCGGGCGCGGACCTGATCGAGCTGCGATGGATCGCCCTCCGTCGCTGTCGCGTACGCGTCGAGCGCCTCGGTCCATTCCCCGAGCCGGGCGTGGCCATCGCCGACTGCAATCCACGATTCGCCCTGTTCGCGAGCGATATCGGCGAACTGCCGCTGCATCACCGTCTGGGCATCGTTTCGTGACGCTTGATTGGGTTGGGTCGGGCGATCGTGCACCGGCATGGACGCCAACAGATCGAGGGCCCGACGCATGGCCGCAATTGCGGCGCGATCGTGGCCGGTCTGACGAAGCGCCGCCGCGAGCAGGACCGGGACGACGACTCGCTCGACCGCAGTCGGGGCACCCGGCGACTGATCGTCGGCAGCCGCATTCACCTCTCGATCGAGTCGAAGGAGGGCGGTGAGCGCCGCGGCGGGCATGCGTCGATTGAAGAGCGACAGCGAGATGAAATGGAGCGCCTCGCGATCGTTCGGAGCCACCTCGAGCAGGCGTCGGTAGTCGTCGATGGCTCGCGATGCGTTTCCGAGGCTGAAGTAACTCCGAGCGAGGCCGCGCAGGACGACCTCGTCATCGGGCCGATGAGCCCGGGCCTTCTCGAGCTCGGTGATGGCCACCAGCGAGCGATTCAACTCGATGGCCTCGAGGCCGGCAGCCTTGGCCCGTTCGGCCGATGCCTCATCGGTGGCGCCACCGGGCATCCGCGGCGCCGGCGTGGCGAAGGGCAGCGACTCGATCGGCGCGACGTCGGGGAGTGAGAGCCAGGCCCGCGGGTCGTCGGTGCGCCTCCGTCTGAGGACGACGTCTTCGAGATCAGGAGGCGGATCGGGAGCCACGCCATGAGCCGGATCAGGAGGTGCGTTGATCGAACCGGACTCGCTCGATACCGCAGGGCGGACCACCATTGGTCGTCCCGGTGAGTTCGCACTCACGGTCCCGCCGCCCGTGCCGGCAATGCAGAGTGCCGTCACGCTGGTGGCGAGGAGCACCCGAATCGCTGTGCCGGGGCGGATCGCCACAAGGGTCATCCCTTCCCGCCGCGGGCCTTCTTGGCGGGTTCGCCCTTTGCCGCGGTCCCCCTGGGGTTCGGCTTTGCCGCCGCCGGAGCGGGCTCCGCCTTGGCGGACTTCGCAATCGGCTTGACGCCCGCGGCCGGCGCGGGCTTCGCGGCTGACTTCGGGACTGACTTCGGGTCTGGCTTCGGGACTGGCTTCGGGTCTGGCTTCGGGTCTGGCTTGCTCACCGGCTTCGCAACCGGCAGTTGATCGACGCAGGCCTGCAGGTCGAGATGGGTCTGCTCGGACTGCTCGGCCTTCACGTGCCGCGAGAGGACGTTGCTGATCTCCTGCTGATCGGCCTTGGGCTCGAAGACGCCGGCCTCGATGAGGACTTCACGAGTTCGTTCGTCGACGGGAACGCCGTGCACGCCGTAGCACAGGAGCATCACTCGAGTGGCCACGAACGGGGCCACGATTCCCTCGAGGCTCTCCACATAGGCGCGGATGTCGCGCTTGCCCGCTGCGGCAGGCGGCAGTCGCACCGCGTGCTCGCGGCGGAAGATGTCGTTCAGCGTGGCCTTGAGTCGAAGGGCCCGCTCTTCCGCCAGCGGATAGCGCGGGCCGAGCGTGGCCACGATGTCGGCCGGGAGCGACACCCGCAGATCGTTCATGTCGACGGTCATCGCGGTGAAGCGCTCGAACGCCTCGAGGGCCATCGGCGTGTTCGCCTCCCAGAGCAGGAAGGAGTAGACGAGCACCGCAATCGGATCGCGCGTGGCCAGGGACTCGGGCAGCGTGGCCGAGACCGCGGAGGGGTGCTTCTTGAGAAGTGCAGCGAGCTTGGGGGCGTTCACGGGGTTGCTTCAGTTGGCTGGGTTCGGGGGAGTGCTGACATCCGAGGCGGGAACGCCACCGTCACCCCGGGGAATGGCCGCCTCGGTCTCGGCCTGGCGCTTGAGCGAATCGTCGAGCAGAAACACCAGTCGGGGTACGCGACGAAGCGACAGCGATTCGCGGAGTCGCTTCTGAAGCAGCCCTGCGGCGCTCTGGAGCCCCTGTACCGCGAGCTTGCCATCCTTCTCGGGAAGAACCGAGATCGAGAACCGGGCCTCGGAGAGGTCCGGATCGACGGTGACCCGCGTCACCGAGACCAGCCCGCGGATGCGCGGATCATTCAGGCCGCGCGAGATCGACTCCTGCACGGTCTTGCGGATGAGCGAGCTGACCTGCTCGGGTCGATGGCTCACGACTTCGACCCCGCTCGGGAGGCCGAAGTCGATCCGATTCCAATGATCCACTGTCGGGGGCGTCGGGGGCGTCGGGGGAACATGATCATCCGCGGGCCACCGTCACCGTCTTGTAGCACTCCAGAACATCGCCGGCACGGATGTCGTCGTAGCCGTCGATCTTCATGCCGCACTCCTGGCCGGCGCGGACTTCCTTGGCGTCGTCCTTGAAGCGCTTGAGCTGCTCGAGACGGCGATCCTTCTCGACCACGATGCCGTCGCGGGTCACGCGGACCTGGGCATTGCGCTCGATCACGCCGTCGGTCACGTAGCAGCCGGCGATCATGCCGACCTTGGTGATGCGGATGGCCTGACGAACCTCCGCATGACCGAGGACCTGAAGGCGCTGCTCGGGCTCGAGCAGACCCCGGGCGGCCTTGGTGATGTCGTCGGTGATGTTGTAGATGATCTCGTAGAGCCGGATGTCGATCTTCTTCGCCTCAGCCAAGGCTCGAGCCTTGGCCGAACTGGTCACGTTGAAACCGATGATGATCGCCCCGGTCGCCGCTGCGAGACCGACGTCGCTCTCGTTCACGCCGCCGACCGCGGCATGCTTGACGGAGACTGCGACCTCTTCGGTCGAGAGCTTGCCGAGAACCGCCTTGAGGGTCTCGAGCGAACCGTGCACGTCGGCCTTGACCACCAGCGACAGCTCCTTCTTCGTGCCCTTGGCGAGGTGCTCGAAGACGTTGTCGAGAGTGATCTTGGGCGTCGCCAGCTCGCGCTGCCTTTCGACCTGCTTGCGGTCGTCCGCGGCCTGCTCGGCCGACTTGAGCGACTCGGCCACGTAGAACTTGTCGCCCGAGTCAGGAACGGTGTCGATGCCCGAGATGGCCACCGGCGTCGATGGACCGGCTTCGTCGAGCCGCTGCCCGCGATCGTTGATGATGTCCCGGATGCGGCCGAAGGCCCGACCGATGACCACGAAGTTGCCCTTCTTGAGGGTGCCCTCCTGGACCATGATGCTGGCCACCGGGCCGCGGCCTTCCTCCATGCGGGCCTCGAGCACGGTGCCCCGCGCCAGGCCACCGAAGTCGGCTTCGAGACCGAGCAGCTCGGCCTGATAGTCGAGGATGTCCAGGAGATCCTGAACGCCCGTGCCCTTGGTGGCGCTGGTGCGGACGATTTCGGTGGAACCACCCCACTCCGTCGGATTGAGCCCGTGTTCAGCGAGCTGTCCGAGGATGCGGGTGATGTTCGGCTCGGTCGCGTCGCTCTTGTCGATCTTGTTGAGCGCCACGACGATGGGCACGCCCGCCGCCTTGGCGTGATTGATCGACTCCACGGTCTGGGGCATCACGCCGTCATCGGCCGCGACGACCAGCACCACGATGTCGGTGACCTTGGCACCGCGGGCCCGCATGCCAGTGAAGGCTTCGTGACCCGGGGTATCGATGAAGGTGATGACCCGTTCCTTGTCACCGGCCTTGACCGGCACCTGGAAGGCGCTGGTCTTCTGGGTGATGCCGCCCGCCTCGCCTCCGGCGACGTTGGTGTTGCGGATGCGATCGAGCAACGAGGTCTTGCCGTGATCGACGTGGCCGAGGATCGTGACCACCGGCGCCCGCGGTCGGACGTCGATCGACTCCCGCGCCGTGAACCTGGCGGTGATCTCCTCTTCGGCCGACTGCTGCTCGACGACCTCGATATCGATGCCGAGTTCGAACATCACCTCGACCGCCTTGTCGGAGTCGATGGTGGAGTTGATGGTCGAGATGGTGCCGGACAGGAAGAGCTTCTGGAGAATCTCCGAGGCCTTCACGCCGGTTGCCGCCGAGAGCTCGCGCACCGTCACCGGCTGCGGAACCTTCGTCGGTCCTTCGGGTCGACCCGACGCCGTGCCGCGCTGACCGCCCGGACCGCCGGGACGCTTGGCGTCGCGACGATGGGCGCGGACGAATCCGGTGGACTTCTGCAGGCGCTGATCGCGCTCCAGCAGATCCTGCTCGCGCCACGGCTCGAAGGGAACCGAATCGGCGAAGAAGGCACGACCGCTTCGTCCCGAGGGGCTCTCGCCGGCGTTGGAGCGCCGACCGGTCGGTCGCCGCGAAGCCAGGCTTCCGGGAGCTCCGGCACCAGCGCCGCCGCGACCATCACGAGTGCGGTTGGCATCGGTGGGCCGTCCGCCGCCGGGTCCGCTGCGGTTCATCGGGCGCGGCGCGGCGACTGCATCGGGCGCCTCGACGCGAATGACCCGCGGGCCTGCAAGCGTGGCCTTCTCCGGCGTGCCGAGCATTTCTCCCGCCGGCGAGACCGAGCTCGGCCGATTCGGGATGTTCATCACCGGCGCCGACTTGGGTCGCACCGTGCGGTAATCGACCGCATCGCCGCCGGCGTCGCCGCCGCCGCGAGTCGTGGTCGGCGCCGCTGCGGCCCGACGTGGCTCGGCACTGGTCGAGCCAGGTCTGCCCACGCTTCGCCCATCGCTGCGCGATTCCGGCTTGGACTCCGGAGGGCGGGGCGGGGAGACACGGGTCGCCGCTCGGGCGGGCGCCGGAGCATCCGGGCTGGCTGGGATTCTGGAGGCGATGACCGCCGTCGCAGTCGACACGGGACTCTCGGGAGTCTCGTCACTGCGCCGGGTGCGGTCGGCATCGCGAGCGGTCGCGGGCGCGGGGCGGGCGGGCGAGGTTGCCGCGGTTGCGGTCGGCTCGGAGGGCGAATCGGCTGCAGGATCGGTCGATCCCGCTCCACCACCGCGCCCCGAAGCGGGTGGCTCGGCAACGAGGGTTCCGGCCTGGCCGCCGCCTTCGGCACCATCGGTCGGATCCGAACCGTCATCGGCCCCAGTCCGTCCCCCGGCGCGCAGGTTCTTTCGTGGCGCGGTCTTCCCACGCGCGGTCTCGACATTCACCGGCGGCGCGGACTCGACCGTGGTGTGTTCGGCAAGCGCCCCGAACCACTCGCGAATCGTCGCGGCGAGGCCCACGCTGACGGGCGAGAGGTGGTTCTCGACCGCGCTGATGCCCTCAGCGGTGCACTTCGAGATGATGTCCTTCGAATTGACGCCGAGTTCCTTGGCGAGCTGATGGACTCGAAGTTGAGCTGTCTTCTTCGCTGGCAAAGCATTCTCCTGCGTGAGTCGCGACCCTTGGGTCGGTCACGCGACACGTCATCGAACCAGCGCCGCCCGCAGGGGCTCGAGCGCCTGTCGGCCGCCGGTTGATCCGGCGATGCCCGACTCCATCCCGACTTCACATCAACACCGACCTGACCCATCCCGTCTCCGCACACTCGTCGACAGCCACTCAGGCCGACGTCGCCGAGCGTTCGCCGCCGCCACCCCCAAGAATCGCGTCGGCCATCGACTCCGCCTTGGCGTCGATCTCGATGGCCGCTTCGCCATCGAGGAGATTGGCCGCGGTCACCGCATCCTCGGCCTTGCGGGCTTCCTTGGCCTCGCGTTCGAGGCGCTGTTCCTCCTCGACGATCGTGGCTCGCGAGGCACAGGCCTCGACGACTCGCTCGGCGACCTCGGGAGACATGCCGACTTCCTTCTCGAGCGACGACCCGCCGACTTCCTTGACGTCGAAGACGCTGATGATGCCCAGAGCGCCCATGCGATCGAGCATGGCCTCGGTGACGCCCTCGACGGGCTTCACGGTCTGCTCGAGGATCTCGAGGCCGCGGGCGAACTCGGCGGGCGTGAGGATGTCGACGTCCCAGCCGGTGAGCCGGGCCGCGAGGCGGACGTTCTGGCCGCGGCGGCCGATGGCCAGCGAAAGCTGTTCGTCGGAGACGATGATCGTGGCCCGTCCGAGCTCGAAGCAGAGGCTCACCTCTTCGACTTCGGCCGGCTTCAGGGCGTTGGCGATCAGCACCTGGCTCGACTCGTTCCAGCGCACGATGTCGATCTTCTCGCCGCCGAGTTCATCGACGATGTTCTTGATGCGGCTGCCGCGCACACCCACGCACGCGCCGACGGCATCGACCTTGGAGTCGACCGACGCCACCGCGAGCTTGGTGCGGAAGCCGGCCTCGCGGGCCATCGCCTTGATCTCGATGATGCGCTCGGCGACTTCGGGCACTTCCGCCTCGAAGAGCCGCTTGATGAAGTCGGGGCTGCTCCGCGAGACGATGATCTTGATCTGTCCGGCCTGGTCCCGCACTTCCTTGATGAGGCAGCGGACTCGATCGCCGGCCTTGAACTGCTCGCCCGGGATCTGTTCACCGCGGGGCATGATGCCCTCGGCGCGATCGACCTGAACAATGAGTGCGCCACCGTCATAGCGATGGGCGGTGCCGGTGATCAGTTCGCCTTCACGCTTGCCGAACTCCTCGAGCAGGCTCTGCCGTTCATCCTCGCGGAACTTCTGGATCATCACCTGCTTCGCGGTCTGCGCCGGAATGCGGCCGAGCGAGGCCAGGTTCACCGGCTCGCGCGAACCGTCGGTCTGATTCCGCCAGAGCGCGATGACCCCGTTCAGCCGATCGATCTCGCAGCCGAACTCCTCCGTGTCGAGCGAATTGAAGTGCTTGCGGGCGGCGCTGATCATCGCCTGTTCAAGGTCGCGGATGAGCACCTCGCGGTCGATGTTCCGCTCGCGGGCGATCGAGTCGAGGATGCGGAGGGTTTCAGAGTTCATGGAGCTGTCTCAGGATGTCAGGATGTCGAAGGCAGGAAAGACGGACACGGAATCCACACACGAAGCGCCGGCATGCATGGCGGCAAAACGACGACGGGTCACGGAACTGATTCCGTGACCCGTGGAGCTTCCGATGACGGACGCTGGGAAGCGCGCTCGTCGCGGGGATCAGGTTTCTCAGTGCAGAGAAACCCCCTCGTCGACTCGCGCACCCCGGCGCCGCGGTGAGCCCGGTTCAGCAGGATCGCCCACACGACCACCCGGACGGACCGGACCATTGAAGTGGAATCGCGAGCGATTCCGCTTGAGGTCCGTCGGCCGAGTCCGTTCGAGACGAGTCGAAACTCGTTCGGACGAAGCGACATGCTCCGAGAGATGGACGCGGTGAGGCGTCATCGTCGGCGCAGGTTCGAGGCAGAGGGTTGAGCTGACTTTCGGGTCACCATCGAGCTCCACGGTCTTCTCCATCCCCACGACGGGCCCCACAGTCAGCCAGTCAACGGCAGGGATGGAAAGGGCAGAGTGTAGGGACTCTCGCGGGAAGCGGTCAACGCGAGGGCGGGTGGTCGGGCGGGCGACCGGCTGGGCAGGGCGCGGGACGCGGGGTGGCGCGGCGTCGGCGAGTCGTTCCGCGTCAGGCGCCTTTCAGCCCGATCCTTTCCCCCGCGATCCTTTCCCCCGCGATCCTTTCCCCCCGATCCTTTCAATGGGAAGGGACGGGACCGGCAATGGCGCGGGGTCGATCGCCGTTCAAGGGGTTGGGGGGGCTGTTGCCCGCGGCCGGGCGTCCACCACCCCGTTCGTATACTCGCCCCTTCCATGCTGCTCAGATCCCCCCTCCGATCGATTTCGCTGGCTTGCCTGTGTCTCCTCGGGCTTCTGGCATTCCCCACGGAAGTCGCCCTCGCCCAGAGCGAGGACTCGAGCTCCGTCGTCACGGTGACGGTGATGCCTGGCAAGACCCTCGCCAGGCCCGGCGACGTGGTTCCGATTGCGGTCATCCTCGATCACCGCAACCGCTGGCACACCCAGGCCCCGGCCGGGTCCGATCCCGATGCCATCGTGACCGCGGTGACCGTGACCGCAGGGGATGCTCGCGTGCTGGTGCGGCCGGAGTTGATTCAGTGGCCGGTCGCCAAGGAGATCGAGAGCAAGGCGATGGGCCCGGCCGGCACGATGTCGGTCTTTTCTGAACGGGCCATCATCTACGTGCCCATTGAGATTCGCCCGGATGCCGCTGCGGGTCCCGTGGCTCTCACGGTCGCGCTCACGTATCAGGCCTGCGATGACAAGGTCTGCCTTGCGCCGGTCACCGGCAAGACCTTCGAGTCGGGTTTCGCCATCGACAGCTCGGCCGAACCGAGCGGATGGACCTATCCCGAGGTCTTCGGCGGGTATCGCACCGTGGCCGCGTCGCTCGATGGAATCGTTCCCGCCGACGCCGGGCGCAACTCCATGCTCGCGGTTCTCGCCGGAGGCGTGGTTCTGCTGGTGGTTCTGGGAGTGCTCGCCGCGGCGATCTTCCGACGAAAGGCGTGAGCGGCTCGGACAGGCGTGGTCTGATCCGACCCTCGACGCAGCCGCTCCCCCACTGCCCTTGCGGCGGCAACTCTGAACGGTCATTCCGATGAAAAGACTGACACGACTGACACGACACCTCACCGTTCTGGGATTGCTCCCGCTTCTCGCGCTGACCGCCCATGCGTCGCTCCCCGGAGCGACGACGCACGGCTCGACGCTGGCGGTCTCGTCGACGGTGCCGCAATCGGCTCTCGTCGCCGCACCGTCGCGACCGACCGGAGGCGCCCCCGGATTCGGCCGAGGCCTGACCTTCGGCGCCGCCGAGGAAGGGGATGACGAGTTCGGCGACTCCCGCGATCGCGTGAAGGTGACCGTGAAGGCCGACCGGCACCGCGTGCTTCCCGGTGCCGACGTGCCCATCGCGGTCGTCTTCGACATCCGTCCAGGCTGGCACATCTGGACCGACGATCGACCGCGCGTCGGAGAGCTCGCCAGGTACGCCGATTTCGACGGGGCCATTCACGCTTCGATTCGGATCACCTCCAACTCGCCACTCGTGCGCCCACACGCTGGATTTCTGGTGTGGCCAGAGGTGCACGGCGCGACTGCCGATGTGGGGGATGGCGAACAGCTCTACGCGGTCTTCGAAGGTCGGGCGATTGCGTACCTGCCACTCACCATCGCCGCCGACGCGGCCCCGGGTGAAACATCGCTCTCGCTCGAGATCGATTTCCAGGCGTGCGACGATTCGACCTGCAAGAACCCGGCGACTGTCGTCCTGCCGATTGCGCTCGAGATCCTCGCGCCTGGAACGGCGCTCGAGGCGACGGTCATCGATGCCGACTTCGCCAACTTTCCAGTCGACCTCTTCGGTCGCATCCGCTCGGGCGAGGTGGCCCCGTCGCTGATTCCCTTCGACGTCTTCGGGCTGCAGTTCGCAATCGACGTCGCCAGCCGCCCCGGATTCATCCTGCTTCTTCTCGTCGCGGCCCTCGGCGGCTTCCTTCTGAACTTCACCCCCTGCGTGCTGCCGGTGATCCCGCTCAAGATCATGGGGCTGAGCAAGACCGCGGGACATCCGGCGCGGTGCTTCGCGCTCGGCGCATCGATGAGTCTCGGCGTGATCCTCTTCTGGGTTGCGCTCGGGGCTGCGGTCGCGAGCTTCACCGGCTTCAAGGCGATCAACCAGCTCTTCCAGCTCCCGCTCTTCACAATCGGCGTCGGGCTCTTCATTGTCGTCATGGCAATTGGGATGTGCGGACTCTTCGTCGTCAACCTGCCGCAGTGGGTCTACGGGTTCAACCCGCGGCACGACACCCACGTGGGCTCGGTGGGCTTCGGGGTGATGACCGCGGTGCTTTCGACGCCGTGCACGGCCCCACTGATGGGTGCCGCGGCGGCGTGGGCAGCGACGCAGAATGCCTCGACGACGCTTTCGGTCTTCCTCGCAATCGGCGCCGGCATGGCCCTGCCGTACCTCGTGCTGTCGGCTTTCCCGAAGCTCGTCAGTCGCATGCCCAAGACCGGTCCTGCGAGCGACCTCATCAAGCAGGTGATGGGTGGCCTGCTGATTGCCGCGGGGGCGTACTTCATCGGCGCCGGAATGAGCGGTCTGCTGGTCGACGCCCCGGATCCCCCCAGCCGCTTCTTCTGGTGGGTGGTCGCGACGCTGGCCACGGCCTCGGGTCTCTGGCTTGCGTACCGGACGATTCGCATCTCGAACTCGTTGGTCAATCGCGTGACCTTCGGTGGGCTCGGACTCGCAATCGCGGCCCTGTCGCTCTACGTCGGCGTCTCGCAGACGGGCAAGGGACCGATCAACTGGGTCTATTACACCCCCGAGCGATTCGCCCAGGCGAAGGCAGCGGGACAGGTTGTCGTCATGGACTTCACCGCCGAGTGGTGCCTGAACTGCAAGGCTCTCGAGGCGGGAGTGCTCTTCCGCGAGCATGTCGCCGCGCTGATGGCGCCGGGCACGGGCGTGACTCCGATCAAGGTCGACCTCACCGGCAACAACGAAGCCGGCAACGACATGCTGGTCCGCTCCGGTCGCCGAACCATCCCGCTCCTGATCGTCTTCGCCCCGGACGGCACCGAAGTCTTCAAGAGCGACTCGTATACGCCGGGACAGGTGGTTGAGGCGATAGAGCGGGCGCGGGCCCTGGGGAAGGCGCGGGCGAGCAGGTAGGGGAAGAGGAATGAGGAATGAGGAATGAGGGCCTTGGGAGCTGGCTGCGTTTGGGGCGCGGGGAGCAGGGGGCAGCAGTGGGTTGCACGATTGGATGCGGGCGCGGGGTGGCGAGGCCTTGCATGCAGAATTTGTGACAGGTCCCAATCAGGGCCCTCTCCCGCAAGCGAGGCGTGAGGACTTCCTGCGACCCTCACCCCCCGCCGTTCGACTCGCTGGCCCTCGACTCGCTGCGCTCGCTCGGGACAGGCGCTCGCTCACGGCTCCACCCTCTCCCGCAAGCGGTAGAGGGGATGCGCCACGCGCGAGAGTGAAGACATGAATGCGCTTCGAGCCACGCGCCACCCGATTTCGAACTCACCCCACGCGGACCGCGCTCTAGTGCACCAAATCTCGCGCGACTCCCGGATTCTTCCGGTCGCTCGGCGCCACGTACAGAGTCCACGAGGCGAAGAGTCGCTGGGCGCTGCGCTCGAAGGTGGCGAGGTGGGTCCGGGTCTGGGTGAGGATCGAATCGGCGCTGATCTTGTGCTGCTGCATTTCGCGGGCGCCGTCGACGAGGAGGCGCTGAATGCCGCGCTCATCGACTTCGGGGTGGTACTGAAGTCCGTATGAGCGGAGTCCGACGCCGAACGCCTGGACCTTGGTCCGCGCCGAACTTGCGAGGGCTCGCGCTCCGGGAGGAAGCTTGGTGACCTGCTCGCCATGCCAGTGAAACTGCGGGGCGGTCCAGCCGATGCCGGTGAAGAGCGGATCCTCGCGACCGGCGGGGGTGAGACGAACCAGGTCCCAGCCGATCTCGGGACCGCCCCCGTTCTCCCCCGGATCGAGGGCTCCCACTTCACCGCCGAGGGCCTTCGCCAGCATCTGCGCGCCCAGGCAGATGCCGAGCACCGGGAGCGAGCGGCCGTGGGCCTCGCGGATGAGTTCGAGACCGCGCTGCATCACCGGCGTGGTGTCGTTGGCCGATTGCGGTCCGCCGCAGACGATGAGGCCGTCGACGTCATCGAGGTCGCGCGGAAGCGGCTCGCCGCGGGAGAGGCGGACGACTTTGAGTCGATGGGCGTGATCCATCAGGATCGGACCGAGGGTGCCGAGCGGGGCGACGTCGCTGTGTTCGATGACGAGGAGCATGGAAGTGCCGCGGATCGTAACGGGAGAACGGAACTCGGGAAGCCCTCACTCCCACGCTCCCGGGTGGTGTTCCACCTCGAGCCGTCGGCCGCTTCGCCGCACCGCCACGACGTCGAAGCGGACGCCGCGGCGGGAATGCTCCGGTCGCTGGAGCAGGGCCGCCCCCAGCCGCCGCAGATGCCGCCGCTTGGCGGCGTCGATGCGATCCAGCGGGTGCCGCACGCTGGGCGAGAGGGACTTCACCTCGACGATCACGATCGTTCGTCGATTGGGACTGAGCAGCACCAGATCGGCCTCCGCTCCCACCAGCCGCAGGTTCGACGCCAGAAGTTCGTATCCCTGCGCCCGGAGAGTTCTGGAGGCAGCCCGCTCGCCGCGCGCCCCCAACGACCAGTGTCGGCGGAATCGCCTGAGCCACTGCGTCCAGATGGATCGAGCCCCGGTGAGGAGATTCCGTCTGCGCCGGGTCACCGCCAGTAGCGGCGGAGGGCGATCTCGACCAGACGCATGCGCATGTCCTCGATGCTCTCGGCGATCCAGCGCAGCCGGAGCGACTTGATGTAGCGATCGCGCTCCTGTCCCTCACGCCGCCCCTCGAGTTCCTGACGCAGCATCAACTGCACCTCGCGGTCGTAGATGCTCCGCGCCGGAGGTCGATCGATCTCGATGATCGTCAGCCACCAGGTCCGTCCACCAAGGACCACCGGTTCGCTCACTTCACCAGGAACCAGATCGAGAAGGGCCGCCTTGATCGGATCGGCCAGCTCGTCGATTCCCTCCATGCCTTCGTCGCCGATTGAGAACTCCCGCCAGGCACCGCCCTCGGGAAGCTCCAGCTCGGTTGCCACTTCGGCGAAGGTCTTCCCTTCGGCAAAGCGGGCGGCGGCTGTTTCGATCTTGGCGGACTGGTCGCGATTCGAGAGCCAGATGCGACCCACTCGCAGCGTCGCCCCGGGGGCGAAGTCTCCGCTGCGGTCGGCGAACTCACGCTCGATGTCGCGCCAACTCACGATCGCTCGCGGACGGACTCGGCGGCGCAGAAGGTCCGACGCCAGGGCTTGATTGCGGGAGGTCGACATGTACTCCTCGATGGTCAGGCCGAAGTCCTCCTGAAGGCTGCTCTCCGCGCTGGTGCGGGTGCCGCCGCGCCTGGCGATCTCACCCTCCTGGAAATCGCGGAGCCACGCCAGCAGACCCTGCTGCTGCTCCGGCGAAAGGAGCGACTCGGCTTCGGCGATCACCAGTTCGCTGTTGACGAACTCGTCGAAGCGCTGCCCCACCAGCACGATGATGGTTCGCCGAGCGTCGGCCCGCTCCTCCTCTTCGGAGATGCGCAGCAGGCGATCCTCGATTGGATCGAGAAACTGCTCGGCGAAGATCGGTCGACCGTTCACCTGGCCGACCAGGCTCTCGACGATCCACTCGGTGCGCGGACGGCGGGTGGGGTCGGGGACCTGGCCGTCAGGATCTCTCCCCGCTGCGGCCCCCGTCGCCGCTGCAGGTTCCGTCAGTGGGGTGGCTTGCGAGGTGGCCTCGCCGACGCCGCTGCCGTCGAGGACGATCGCCCCGGGAAGCGTCTCGGCAGGAAGTTCCTCGACCGCCGGAACCCGCGCGGGTTCACTCGATTCGGTCGAATCCGAAGACCGGGCCACCGCCGAATTGGTCGTGTCCCCCGCGTTTCGATCGACAAGATCGATGGGACGGATGGCTCGGCTCTCGCGAGCCGCGGAGCATGCTGAGAGCATGCCGCTCATGCTCGTCATGGTGGTGATGGCCACCAGAAGCGCCAGCGGAATTCGGGCGGTTCCAGTTTGCAGCGCCGCAGGGGTTTGCAGCGCCGCAGGGGTTTGCAGCGCCGCAGGGGTTTGCAGCGCCGCAGGGGTTCGCAGCCCCGCAGGGGTTCGCAGCCCCGCAGGGGCGCGCAGTGCCGCAGCGGCGCGCCGTCCAGGGACTTTGGTTCGTCCGTCCGTCTCTCCGCGCAGCCTGGTTCGCTCGCTCATGTGAGGCCGATTGTAATGATGCCCGCGGCTATACTCGGCCTTTCCCGCGACTTCAATTTTCTGCGCGCACACCGGCTCGATCTCGACCATCCTCGGGCGGACGCGACCCCCTTCACCCGAGATCACCCATGAGCGACGACTCGTCCACCCCAAAACTGCACATCGACTCGGATTGGAAGGCGCAGGCCCAGGCCGAGAAGGAGCGACTGGCGCAGAAGGAACACGAGCGCGAGGCCGGGAAGAAGAGCGCCGGCCCCGGCGGTCCGGACGACCTGCCTCCGGCGGAGTTTCGAACCCTGGTCAGCATGATGGCCTCGCAGGCCCTCATGGCCCTGGGGGGGTACGGCGATCAGAAGTCGGGCAAGGTGATGGTCGATCTGCCGGGAGCGAAGCTGGCAATCGACCTCATCGCCGTCCTCGAAGAGAAGACCAAGGGCAATCTGAGCGCCGAGGAGTCGGCCGAGCTCGCCGAGATCCTCGCGGCGGTGCGCAGTCGGTTCGTCTACTTCCTCGAGATCGTCGCCCGCCAGCAGGCGGGAGCCGTTCCCGGCCTGGGCCCTGGGGCCGTCCCCGGTGCAGGCGGGGCCGGGCTTCGCATGCCGTCCTGAGTCGATTCCGCTGCGGGCACGAGTGGCCCCCCACTCGTCGCCTTCGCCACAGTCGTCACACCCGCAACACCACCCGCGAATCCTGATCGCCACTCCTCCGAACGGACTTTCCCCGCCGTGACTGCCCTGCACTCGCATTCGGAAGCCGCCGAGCCCTTCGTCCAACGACACTACTTCCTCCTGCGGCGACTCCACTCGCTGACTGGAGTCGCTCCGATTGGGCTCTTCCTGTTCCCGCACCTGGCGACGAACTCGAGCATCGTCTGGGGTCGATTCATCGGCGATCCCTCGTACGGCGACGGTGGAGTCGAGAGCTTCCAGCACGAAGTGAACTTCATTCACAACCTGCCGTTTCTCTTCTTCATCGAGATGTTCGCGCTCTGGCTGCCAATCGCCTTCCACGCCATCCTCGGCGTCTGGTTCGCCAGAACCGGGCGCTCCAACGTCAAGCACTACTCCTGGTCGGCGAATCGCCGCTACACCCTGCAGCGCCTGAGCGGATACCTCGGGGTGGTCTTCATCTTCCTGCACCTCGCCTCGCTTCGCTTCGGCATCACCTTCGGCGGGCTCTTCCCCACCTTCGATCCTGTGCATGCCGCGTCGTCGACGGCGCTGCATTTCGGTGATGGTCTCCCCGGACTCCTGCGAGCGGCGTTCTATCTGGTCTGCGTGCTGGCCCTCGTCTACCACTTCGCCAACGGACTCTGGACGGCAGCGATCACCTGGGGGCTCACGATCTCGGCCGGAGCGCAGCGCCGCTTCGCCTATGTCTGCGTGGCGGTCGGGCTCCTGCTCGGCGCCGCTGGAGTGACGGCGGTGCTCGGTTTTGCGTCGCTTGACCCGGTGAAGGCCAGGGAGATCGAACTCAAGATGCTGGGCGGAGACGGAGCGGTCCACTCATGAACAACACACGCCGGGTCATCATCGTCGGCGGCGGACTCGCCGGTCTGGCTGCTGCCGTTCGCGTCAGCGAGGCGGGGCTTCCCGTCGATCTCTTCTCGATGGTGCCGGTCAAGCGCTCGCACAGCGTCTGCGCCCAGGGGGGAATCAACGCCTGCAACGAGGTCGCCCGCCAGCAGGGCTACAGCGAGTGGGAGCACTTCGACGAGAGCGTCTATGGCGGCGACTTTCTCGCCCACCAGGCGCCGGTCTACGAGATGGCCCACTGGGCTCCGCGGATCATCGATCTGCTGGATCGCATGGGTGTCCCCTTCAATCGCACCGCCGAGGGTCAGCGCGATCTTCGCCTCTTCGGCGGCTCGCTCTACAAGCGCACCCACTTCGCCGGCGCCACCACCGGGCAGCAGTTGATCTACGCCCTCGACGAGCAGGTGCGGCGGGCCGAGAGCGAGGGCAAGGTCACCAAGTACGAGTACTGGGAATTCCTCTGGCCGATCATCGCCGAGGACGGCTCCTGCCGCGGCATCGTCGCCCAGGACCTGCGCACGATGCAGATCCGCTCCTTCCGCGCCGACGCGGTGATCATGGCCACCGGTGGCAACGGACTGGTCTTCGGCAAGAGCACCAACTCGGTCATCTGCACCGGCGGTGCCGCCAGCCGCTGCTATCAGGCCGGCGTGCACTACGCCAACGGCGAGTTCATCCAGGTGCATCCGACGGCGATTCCCGGCGCCGACAAGCTGCGGTTGATGAGCGAATCGGCCCGGGGCGAAGGCGGACGCGTGTGGGTTCCGCGGAAGGCCCGCGATACCCGTGATCCGCGGCAGATCCCCGAGGCCGAGCGGTACTACTTCCTCGAGGAGAAGTACCCCAAGTACGGCAACATCGTGCCCCGCGACATCGCCACTCGCGAGATCTTCGACGTCTGCGTGAATCAGGGTCTCGGCGTGGGCGGCGGCAACATGGTCTTCCTCGATCTGACCCACCTGGGGCGCGAGTACCTCGAGCGGAAGCTCGGCGGCATCATCGACATCTATCGCAAGTTCGTCGGTGACGATCCGGCCGAGGTGCCCATGAAGATCTTCCCGGGCGTGCACTACACCATGGGCGGACTCTGGACGACCTACACGTCGAAGGCCGACGGCAAGGGCATGGTCCTCGGCGCGGCCAACTCCATGTCGACCAACGTCGCCGGCCTGTACGCCTTCGGCGAAGTGAACTACCAGTATCACGGCGCCAATCGACTCGGCGCCAACGCCCTGCTCTCCTGCATCTTCGACGGACTCTTCAGCGGCGTCGGCGTGGTCAGCTACGTTCGCGACCTCAAGGGTTCGGCCAACGACCTGCCCGCGACGCTCTTCGAGGGCTTCGTCGCCCAGGAGACGCAGCGCATGGAGCGGTTGATCCAGAGCTCCGGCAACGAGAATCCCTACGCCATCGGACACGAGCTGGGCGAGGAGATGACCGCGGCCAGCACCGTGATCAAGACCGAGAAGCGGCTGCTCCAGGCCCGCGCCCGACTCGCTGAACTGCGCGAAAGGTACCGGCGAGTCAAGCTCTCCGACACCGGCCTCTGGACCAACCAGAACCTGTCGTGGACCCGCGCCGTCGGCGACATGCTGATCCTCGCCGAAGCCATCGTCGAAGGCGGTCTCGCTCGTCAGGAGAGCCGCGGTTCGCACTACCGCTCCGATTACACCGAGCGCGACGACACCCGGTTCCTCGCAACCACCGTGGCCACGTGGGACCCATCGTCGAAGGGATCGCGCATCACCTTCGAGCCGGTTCCCGAGGGTCCGGTGAAGCCGCGGGCTCGCACGTACGGGAAGGTCGAGGGCGCCACCGCGACTGCCAGGAGCGCACCCGTGAAGGTCGGGGTCTGAAGGACCATTGATTGCTCGGCGGCTCGGGACCCGCTCAATCGGAGCTCGAAGCGGCTTCGCCGAGCCACGTCCGAAGCGCCTCCGGCGGGACTCGGTCGGCACGGGCGTCGTCGACGAACCTCTTCATCGCGGTGATGGCGCTGCGACGCGACCCGGTACCAGTACCCGAGTCCGATCCCGAAGCCGCGAGCCGGTCCACCAGTCCGGTCCACTCCGCGGCGCGGGTCTCGCCCAGCACCTCGAGCCAGATGCAGTAGTTCGCCAGGGCATCCCCGCGCATGATGATTCTGCCGAAGCAGGCCTGCTGCCGGCTCTCCGCCGCCCGCGACCACGCCGCGTAGTAGATCGGCTGATACAGCACGGTGCGATTGAGGGCGTCATGCAGCGCCGCGTCGAACACGACCTCGCCCTCGGCCGGGTTCCAGACGCCGTTGGTGAGATACGGCTCGTCGCGGGTCTTGAGACGAACTTCCGCGCGGGTCGACTTGGCCGTACGACGCGGATCGAGGCCGTAGGGCGGCGGCAGCGCCACCGAGCGATCGCCGCCGCGGATCCGGGCCTTCTCGTCCTCGCTGAATGCCGCTGAGTCCAGCATCAGGGCGTCGCGATCGCGCGACGAGGAGGTGTGGAAGAAGAACGAGATGCCGATGGCCAGGAGATCGGCGGTGGTGATCCGCGTCGTCTGCGGGCGGAAGCGACGCACCTGACGAGCCATCGCCGGCAGAAAGATCTCTTCCAGGCTCCACGCCCGGGACGCGCCGCCGGCATTGCCGTCGAGCGAGAGGAGCAGAAGCTGATGCGTCTCCTCCGCGGTGAAGAGCCCCACCGCTCCCGCCGCCTGCGGGCGGGCGCTGCGGGCGGCCTGGTCGCATTCGGCCAGACAGAGAAGCAGCGGCACGAAGAGACGCTGCCAGAAGGCCTCTTCGGGCGTGCGCGGTCCGGACTGTTGGCGCTCGCGAATCGTGGCTCCAACGCGGTTGGACTGGGCCGCGGCCTGCATCGCCCCGTAGCGGAGCATGGTGTTGTTGGCGAGTGGAACGAGATCGGCGTCGATATAGGCGCGGAACTCCTCGCGCTTCGACGGATCGGCGATCTGCCGCTCGGCCCAGCGACCGAAGAGGCGGATCCAGAGTTCACCCGCAGCCATGCGGCGCTGGAGACCGACCCAGTCGTCGCGCTCGAGTCCCAGCGGATCGTTGGGGTCGCCCAGGAAGCTCTCGAAGTAGAACCAGGTTCGGCCGAGGTCAGAGTCGAGCGTGGTGATCCCGCTCTGATTGCCGACCTCGCTCGGAAGCGAATCGGCGAAGGTGCCGGCCACGCGCACGCCGCCGGTTCCCTGGTCGCGCTTCGCGTCGCGTCCGTAGGCCTCGGCGAGTCGGGCCCGCCCCGCCTTGTCGAGCGTGTTGGTGGCAAAGGAGCGATTCATCCCCTGCTCGTCCGGAGCCATCTCCACCCGCACGCGGCGCTGCTGACAGCCTCCGCCGGCAAGGACGACGACGCCGAGACAGACCATGGCCAGTCGCGACGGGACTCGTCTTGCGCCCACGGCGATACCTGCGCCTACCGCGCGTGCGAGACCAGCCGAGCGACTCGATCGATCAGACTTGCTCCACTTCGGAGGGGACACGTGCCAACTCATCGATTCACTCCACGCTTGCCTTCGACGATGCGCTCCGACTGCCGGGATGGCGAAACGGCCACCCGGGCGGCGGTCCCAACCGCCGCGTGCTTCGCGACCACTGCGGGTGATTGCGACCTGCACCGGGAATCTTCCCCCAAAGTCGGGCCACGCACCAGAGAACTCCCGATCCTCGAGGCAGAAGTGCTGGGGAGCCCGAGTCCGCCGTCAGGGGATCGGGGCCACGCCATCCGCGGGCCCGGCGGCTGGCCCGGCCGCGTCGATCTGAGCCTCCACCCAGTCGGCGATCCTGGCTCGATCCTGCGGGACCCACAGGATGAAGAGACCGAGGTGTCCCGCCGGATAGCACCAGCGCTCGGGGTAGTCGAGCACCTCCCAGAGTCGATCGCCGCAGCGGGCATCGACGATTCGATCCCACTTGGCGTGGAGCAGAAGCGTCGGACTCTGCCGCAGATAGCTGGCGGTCTTGATGCCGTCGAGCCGGGTGCTCGACTCGAACGCCTTCTGAATCGCCGTCCACTGCGCCGCGGTCGGATGCTTGCTGTCCTCCCATACCAGCCGGAACGGCGTCGTCGAGAGCGTGGTCCACCGCAGCACGCTCAGCGCGTCGATGCCACCTCCGATCAGCACTGAACAGTCGAAGGGGCGATCGAGCCGGGCCGCGACTGCCGGAAGGGAGATGGCCCCGGCGCTGCTGCCGAGCCCGATCATCGGCGAGAGCGGAATGTCGGGATAGGTGGCGCCGAGATAGTCGAGCAGGGCCTCGACGCCGAAGGCCCACTCGGCAAGACGATCATCGACGGCCTCGGCGATCCGGACACCGATCTCGTGCGGATCGTCGTTGCGATCAAGCTCGAGCGCTTCGCGCACCGCCCAGCCGTCGGGAACGAACGTGGAGAGCACCGCCCAGCCACGAGCGCGGAACTCCGCGGTCAGTTGCCGTTCCCAGTCGGTGTTCCCGGCGAGGTTCGTGAACTGCACCACCAGCCCGCGCGGTTTGCCCTGCGGCAGATAGATGGCGAAGCTGGTCTCCGAGACTTCGAGGACCCGCACCGGGCCATCGGGGACGTCGGTCACCTGCATCATCGGACCGGCCCACTGGAGGTCGGAGTCGAGCGAACGCAGGTAGGTCTGGAACACCAGCCATTCCCGAAAGCCGCGCTCCTCGCGGAATCGAGCGAGCTGATCGGCCTCGACCAGCTCCTCGACATCGATGCGATAGAGATCACCGACGCCATACGAGCCCAGGTACTTCCGCTCCTCCGGCGGACCGCTTCGCGGCGAGAGAAGAAGCGCCTGGCTGGGATCTGGACCGAGGGCCGTGTTTCGATCGAGTCGAGTGGGCCACGCCTCCGCCGAAAGTCGCGGCGGCGATCCGACTCCAGTGCCGTACCACGGCCCCCCTTCGCGAGCGACGCACCCGCCGGCGGCCAGGAGCACGAGCGCGAGCGTCATCGCCAATCCCGACCTGTTGCGCTCGAGTCGCGTCACGGCGCCGCATCCCGCCGTGTGGGCGGCAGGCGGCCGAGTGTGCTGCGCGGGTCGAGGGGTGCCGGACATGTGGGGTGGGATGGTACCGAGGGCCGGGCGGAAGACCGCTGTCGCGGCGCCGCGCCGGGTCACCTGACCTTCAGCGAGACCATCGCCACGATGGCGAGAATCACGCCGATGATCCAGAAGCGAGCCACCACCTGCTGCTCGGTCCAGCCCCCGAGGTGGAAATGGTGATGCACCGGGGCGCAGCGGAAGATCCGCTTCCCCTTGGTCCACTTGAAGTAGCCCACCTGCAGGATCACGCTCAACATCTCCGCGAAGAAGACCCCGCCGATCACGAAGAGCAGGAGTTCCTGGCGGATGGCGACGGCGATGTAGCCCAGCAGTCCTCCAAGAGCCAGCGAGCCGGTGTCACCCATGAACACCCGCGCCGGATAGCAGTTGAACCAGAGAAACCCGAGGCAGGCCCCCGCCATCGCCCCGGCGACGACGATCAGCTCGCGAGCTTCGGGCACGTGGGGAACGAGAAGGCGATAGGCCGTGCGGGCATCGCTGCCCACGAAGCAGAGCACCATCACGCAGAGAGCGGCCATGGTCAGGGTGCCCGCGGCGAGTCCGTCCATGCCGTCTGTCAGATTGACCGCGTTGGAGGTTCCCGCGACCGCAAGCATGGCAATCAGCGTGAACGCCACCACGCCCAGCACGATCACCGAGGGATTGAGCGGCGGCGCCTGCAGCACCGCATCGCTGACCCGAGTGTTCACGTAGGACCGCTGGAAGGGAAGGTTGAGGACGACCGCGTCGGGCGAGTGTGCGGACTGATGCTGATAGAGGAAGAGGCCGACGATCACGCCCACGCCCAACTGGAACAGGAGCTTCTCCCATGCGAAGAGCCCTTGCCGAGACCCGGGGCCGCGGCGCTTCGCGGTCAGCTTCAGCCAGTCGTCGAAACCACCGACCAGCGAGAACCAGATCAGGACGACGATGGCCAGGTGCACGTAGCGGTTGTGCAGCACATCCGCGAGCAGAAGGATCGTCGCCAGGAGCGATCCGCAGAGGAACAGCCCACCCATCGTCGGCGTGTTCACCTTGCTCGAGTTCAGCCGGTCGAGTTCAGCCTGATCGAATGAGGCGAGGTCGCCGATCTTCTGACGCCGCAGCCAGCGGATGGTGGGATTGGCGGTGAGACAGACCAGCCCAAAGGCCACGACCACGGCGGCGAAGGCCCGGAACTCGATCTCGTACATCAGACGCACGGCCCAGAAGAGCCCGATCCCATCGAGCCAGTCGGCCAACGCTTCGATCAGGTTGTAGAGCATTGCTGCCCTTCTCGAGACCCGGCGATTGGCGGCCCGAAACGGCGCCGCAGTTCGGTGGCGATTCGCTCGAGCGCCATGCCCCGCGACCCCTTCAGGAGAATGACATCACCCGGTGCAAACGACTCGATGAGCCGGGCCAGCTCGGTCGCTCCCAGAGAAGAGATCAGCTCCACCTTCACATGCCCGGTGGAGGGCTGCGCTTCGAAAGCCGCGGCGGCCTGCTGCATCAATGGTCCCACGCACACGATGCGATCACCCGGGCGTCCCACGAGCTTGGCGGCCATCGCCGCAAGCCGCTCGCCGACCTCACGGTGCAGCGAGGCGCCGTGGGCGCCGAGCTCGAGCATGTCGCCGAGGATGATGATCCGCCGCGAGTCCGCGGGCGGTGGGGCAATCTCCGCAAAGGTCGAGAGCGAGGCGACCACGCTCTCGGGATTGGCGTTGTAGGCGTCGTTGAAGAGGAGAATCGGTTCGGCCTGGTCGCCAGTCGAGATCGACGATGGCTCGAGCCGCATCTCGCTCGGTGCAACTGCGGCGAGCCCGACGCGGATGGCGTGGTCATCCAGTCCCAGATGCCGGGCGACGATCACCGCGGCCAGCGCATTCACCGCGTTGTGTTCACCCGGCAGGCCCAGCCATGCCGAGAAGGTGCCATCGAGGGTGAACTCCTGTCCGACCGCGACGCCTGTCTCGTGGGTGGCCCGGTTCTCGGTCTGGACCCCCGGCGTTGACGCACCAGCAGCGGTCCCCGGAGCGCGTCCCGTCAGGCGATGCTGCGCAGTCGGGGCGAGGCCGTAGGTGACGAGCGTGCGGAGTCCGCTGATTCCATGAAGATGGGCGAGGATTGCAGGCTGGTCCACGTTCGCCACGGCCAGACCCTGCGGAGCGAGCGAACGGAGCAGTTCGGTCTTCTCCCGCGCCACCCCGTCGATCGAGCCCACCCCTTCGAGGTGGGCCCGGCCGATCCCGGTGACGATTCCGATCTCGGGTGCCGCGAGTGCGGTCAGGGCCTTGATCTCGCCCGGAGCATTCATGCCGATCTCGACCAGCAGATAGCGATGCTCGGAGCGGGCCGAGAGCAGCGTCAACGGAACGCCCAGATGGTTGTTGAAGGACTTCGGGGACTGGGCTCCGCAAAGCGTCGTCGAAAGAACCGCGTCGAGGATTCTGCGCGTGGTGGTCTTGCCCGCCGAGCCGGTGATGGCGATCACCGTCAGGCCTGAGAGGCGCCGGCGGTGTGCCGCGCCGAGCTGTTGGAGGGCCTGCACCGTGTCGTCGACGTGAAGGACGGCAGTCGCGGGGTCCAGCACTGCGAGATCCACCTCGCGGCTCACGATCAGGAGCCTCGCACCCACGGCTGCGGCCTGAGCCACGAAGTCGTGTCCATCGTGAGTTTCGCCGCGAATGGCGACGAAGACCGAGTCGGGCGCCACGCATCGGCTGTCGATTGTGAAGTCGGAGAACGAGGTCGTTGCACCCGGCGGTCGCAGCCAGCGTCCTCTGGTCGTCCGGCGGATCCACTCGCCTTCGAATCGACTCATGTTCGACACTCCACGGTCGCGTGGATGGGAGTTGCCCGCCGCTCGCCGAGCGCCGCTCTGGCTACCTCGCGATCGTCGAAGGGCCGTCGCGTCGTTCCGATGATCTGGTAGTCCTCGTGGCCCTTGCCGGCGATGAGCAGCACGTCGCCAGGCAGCAGGGAGAGGACCGCGCCGCGAATGGCCTCGCCTCGGTCCACGCAGCGATGGGTGCGGACGCGACGATCCGCGGGCACACCCGTCAGGATCTCCTCGACGATCGCCTCGGGATCCTCGGTTCGTGGATTGTCGCTGGTGACGATCACCTCGTCGGCGTGACGACATGCGACTGCCGCCATGCGCGGTCGCTTGGTGCGGTCGCGATCGCCTCCGCAGCCGAAGACCACGCGGAGTCGTCCTTCCGGCGGAACCAGGGCCCGCAGCGCCCGAAGGACATTGTCGAGGGCGTCGTCGGTATGGGCGTAGTCGACCAGCACCGAGAACGGATCCTGGTCGGTCGTCACCGGTTCAAGGCGACCCGCCGGCGCCGTGCATCGCTCCAGGGCCGAATCGATCACCTCGCCGGCGATGCCGACGGACCACGCTCCCGCCGCGGCCTGCATCGAGTTCATCAGGTTGTGGAGTCCGGTGAGCGGAAGGCGGATGAGCTTCGTTCCCCACGGCGTCGTCCAGCGGGCCGAGACGAAACCTGGCCCGAGCGCGTCGAGATGAGCGAAGCACTCGGCCTGCGGGTCGCGGACGCTGCAGCGGAGCACGCGGGCTCGACAGGCACGAAGCATGCGCTCCGCCGCCGGATCGTCGATGTTGACGATTGCCATCGACTCCTTCGAGAGTCCCTCGAAGAGGATCGCCTTGGCATCCCCGTACGCCTCCATCGACCCGTGGTAGTCGAGGTGATCGCCGGTCAGATTGGTGAAGACGCCGACGGCGAACTCGAGTCCGGCGGTGCGCTGCTGGGCCAGCGCATGGCTGGACGCTTCCATGGCACAAGCCGCGCAACCGTTGGACACCATCTGCTGGAGATGCCGCGAGAGGGAGATTGCGTCGGGGGTGGTGAGCGTGGCGGTGGTCGAGGTCAGCCCATCGTCGACTGCAATGGTTCCGATGAGCCCGCAGCGCCGATCGGCGGCCTTGACGAACTGCTGGGTGAGGGAGGCAGTCGTGGTCTTGCCGTTCGTTCCGGTGATGCCGATGAGCCGAAGCTCGCGGCTCGGGTTCCCGAAGAAGCGTTCCGCAATTCGCGCTGCGGCACCCGGAACGTTGGTCGTTGCGAGAAGCGGAACGCTCGCGCCGGTGGCACGGATCGACTCGGTTTCGAGTGCTCCCGCACGCTCGACCAGCACGGCCGCGGCGCCCCGCGCGAGTGCCTCGGCGAGGAACGCCCGTCCGTCCTGTCTGGAACCGGCGCGAGCCATGAAGAGCGCCCCTGGCGTCACCTTCCGCGAGTCCTCGGCGAGGTCGCGAATCTCCGGATCAGGAGGCGACGAGGACGAGTCCTTCACACACTCCTGCGGCGCACCCGACTGGGAGCGGTCGTCCTCTGCCAACTTCACGACGTCGGGGAGATCGCGGATGAGTTCGGAGAGCAGCATGCCGGAAGTGCGCCGTGTGGAGTCGGTTCACACCACCTTCCGAATGCGCCCGAGCACGCCGAGATTCGGGAAGCGATGAGCGAAGAAGCCGCCGTCGAGCAATCTTGGCCGTTCAGAGGCGGGAGCCGGGAGTATCGGCGAGATCCCGACCGGCGGACGAACTTCGCGATCAGCCTGCATCAGGAGCCACCCGAACGCACACCGTGCAGAATTTGACTTTCGCCTCAAGATCGGATTGCATTTCGGACGATGTCTGGGGTAACGTAACCCGAACTCCTGAACCATGAACCCTTTGGCACCCGCAGCGTCGCCGCATCGGGACCGCGACGAACCGCCCGTCCGACCAAGCGCCCGTCCCACGAAGCGACCGTTCCACGAAGCGCCCGTCCCACGAACCGACCGTCCCACGAAGCGACCGTCCCACGAAGCGCCCGTCCCACGAAGCGACCGTCCCACGAAAGAGACTCCGATGAGCACCCCAGTGAATGCCGAGACTGCTCAATTCACAGACACTTCTGCGCGGCGGGCCCAGAGTGCCCGGACTGGCGCCGCGGCGCCGGGCTGGGCGGATTCCGCCGTCAATCGACGGGCTGAACCACTCCTGCGTCTTGGTCCTGGTGGCGACTACGCGGTGACCGTGCTGGCCATCGAAGATGGCCTGCTCGCCGTCCATGGCACGCCGCCCTCGGCGTCGGAGCTCGAGGGCGGCGTGCAATTGGACGATCCGGCCGAGGCTCGCGAGTCGAGCGAGTCAACCGCCGTCGAGGCTCGCCTCTGGACCGTGAGCCGAGACGATCGGCGGATGACCGCGGACATCGTCCGCCTCTCAGGCACGGCGCGGCTGGAGTGCGTCGAGGGACGCGTCGTTCGGTGGCTCACCAGCCTTCAGGAACTCTTTCCGCATCGAATCGATCGTGAGGCTGAGGCCCAGGTGCGCCGCCAGTGTGGCGTTCGCTTCAGCGGCTCGAGGTCTCGACTCGACGTCTGGGCCGGACTCCGCCATGCGGTGATGCCTGTGGAACAGGCGAAACAGATGGCTCAGCGCGCTCAGCGCGATCAGCGCGCTCAGCGCGATCAGCGCGCTCAGCTCGATCAGCGCGATCAGCGCGATCAGCGCGATCAGCGCGATCAGGCAGCCTGGCAGTCCGCTCACTCGCCTGACACCACCGCGATGTCGAGCGCCCGATCGAACTCGCTGCGGGGTCGAGTGACTGGTGGCGGTTTCGGCGAGACCGTCACCACGTCCTCACCCGCGGCGGTCGCCGCCCTCCGCAGCGCGGCCGCGAAGGAGATCAGCCGGACGCCCGCGGCCGCCTGCGAGGGCGCTCTCGAGTTCACCCGTCGAGAGGCTCGGCTCCGCGCCGTTCCCTTCAATCGCCCGGTGACCGATCGAGGTGAGACCCTCGCCATCCGTTCAGCGCGAGGATTGGTCCGCGACGCGGAGTGGCTTGCCCCAGCCCAGCCAAATCGCGGTGCGGCCGGGGCCCGATGGCCGGCGGTCGATGGCACTCAATGGCCCGCTGCACCCTCCTTGACGGCTCGGGAACCATCCCAAAGTGAAACCCGAACGGCTCCCGCTTCAGCCGAGAGCCCTGTTCGGTCGATGTACACGCGGGACATGGCACGGGTTTTGGACGGTCTCCTTCGGCACCCCCCAGCGCTGAAGCACCCGCACTCACCCTCCCCGCCGGGTGCTCGCGTTTCCCAGCTCCCTCGATGGCAGACCGTGCTGGCCTCGCTCTTGAGGTCGTTCACGGGCTCGCTCTCGCCAGATCGCTCGTCCAGCACGTCGCAGGCTTCCTGTGCGTCAACTCCCTCGGAGACTCTCCATGAATCTCACTCCTCGACAGCTTCGGATCGTTCAGCTCGTTCGCGAGTCGCGTCTCATCCGCGGCTATTCACCCACGATGCAGGAGCTTGCCAACTCCCTCGGCATCAGCAAGGTGACCGTGTTCGAGCACGTCGAAGCACTCGTCAAGAAGGGAGCTCTGCTTCGAGATGCGAACAAGGCTCGCTCTTTGTCGTTGGCGGATGACACCATCCTCCCCGATGAAGCGAACTCGCTGGCGTTCCCCCTGGTGGGCCGAATTGCCGCAGGCCATCCCATCGAGAAGTTCGAGCAGAACGATCAACTTCGCCTCGAGGATCTCTTCGGTCCTCGCGTCGGTCAGCGCGGCGGAACCTTTGCCCTGCGAGTCGAGGGTGACTCGATGAAGGATGAAGGCATCATGAATGGCGACTACGTGCTGGTCGAGCGGCGTGAAGTCGCACGCAACGGCGATCGCGTCGTGGCCCTCCTCGGAAGCGGCGAGACGACGCTGAAGACCTTCTTCCACGAACCCGATGGACGCATCCGACTTCAGCCGGCGAACGAGGCGTTCGAGCCGATCTTCGTGAGGGAGTGCAAGGTGCAGGGGGTGGTGATTGGAGTTTTGCGGCGGTATTGATTGGAGCGCTCCGTTCGGCCCTCCGGGCCGAAGTATTCAGAGCGCTCCGTTCGGCCCTCCGGGCCGAAGTATTCAGAGCGCTCCGTTCGGCCCTCCGGGCCGACACTCGCTTTCGCGGGAATGACGCGTGCGGAATTCGATCGCTCCGTTCGGCCCACGGGGCCGAAGTATTCAGATCGCTCCGTTCGGCCCTCCGGGCCGAAGTATTCAGAGCGCTCCGTTCGGCCCTCCGGGCCGACACTCGCTTTCGCGGGAATGACGCGTGGGGAGTTCGATCGCTCCGTTCGGCCCACAGGGCCGAAGTATTCAGAGCGCTCCGTTCGGCCCTCCGGGCCGAAGTATTCAGAGCGCTCCGTTCGGCCCTCCGGGCCGACACTCGCTTTCGCGGGAATGACGCGTGGGGAGTTCGATCGCTCCGTTCGGCCCACAGGGCCGAAGT
>Ga0163155_10000931_pt1 | contig 36016 bp, 25 predicted proteins | sample OliLakLV19SP4G1_FD_148611 | JGI IMG/M metagenome (GOLD analysis project Ga0163155, IMG submission 148611) | Freshwater microbial mat bacterial communities from Lake Vanda, McMurdo Dry Valleys, Antarctica - Oligotrophic Lake LV.19.SP4.G1 | ecosystem: Environmental > Aquatic > Freshwater > Lake >... | reverse complement strand
GCGGAGGAGAGCCTGCTGCGGTCCCAGCGGTGCAAGATGCGGAGGCGGTCGGAGGAGATCACGCAGTGAGTGTGATCACTATCGCCGCACGGGCCAGCACACGCGTCGACGAATCTGGTCGAGCGCTTACTTTCCAGCCGTGACCACGACACCGCTGAGGACAGCATTCGCGCCCACCGAGTTCGACGAATGTAACACGTGAAAGCTGTTGTCCGAGGGGTTGTTCAGCGCGCCGATGTCGCCACTCAAGATAGTCACATTGTTGAGCGGATCGCGTTGCTCAAGAATGACGTCGCCGACCGCAAATCCGCCAAGGATTCGCACGCCAGCCTTCAGTTCAAAGGACAGGTTGCGATCGGTAAACGTCGTCGGCTTGTAGGTGCCCGCCGCGAGCCAGATGTCGTCGCCAGCGACCGCGACGGCAAGCGCGCTCTGGAGCGACTTGAAGGACTTGTCCCACGTCGTGCCGTCTTGGAACGGCAGCCCCGACGCCTGTGCAGCATCGACGAGAATTGTGTCCGCTTGAGCAGCCGGCACCGCCAACCCAGTGGCACACAGTGAAACGAGAGCCGCGAAGGGCCGAAATTGACGACACCGATGAGTGTTCACGGGAAAATCCTCCGCGAACTACACGACTTCTAGACCCGCCCGGGATCACCGAACCATGTGACTTTTCGCCGTTTCTGGCCGACACTACCGGGCGGGTTCCGTCGCCGCTTTCGCCTGCGCACTCATCTCCCGGTGCACTCGGTCGAGCATCCCTTTCGGCCATAACTCATCGTGCGGCGCAAAGATAGAGCCGTGATTGCGTCCGGGCACAAGGAGGACGTCGGCGTCGCTCCCGAGCGCCGTGAGGTCTGCCTTCAAGAGTTGTACCGCCCCCTGCAATCGATAGGTGTCTTCGTCGCCGCACCAGACATGCAGCTTCCCTTTCAGCTTCGGGCCCAGCTCATTCCATCGCTTGCGCAGGATCAGTCCAATGTCATAGCGCTTCCAAGCGGCGACTACATCTGGATTGATAGCTCCCGTCTCGCGGTCAAACATCACCATCGGACGTCCATCAGTGCCGCGCGGTGAGAATACGGCGTCAAAGCTTGCCATCTGACCGTCGAGCTTGCCCCTCTTGTGCTCTTGCTGCGCGTACTCCTCAAGCGTCATTGCGACACTCTTGCCGCGCATCACGAGCGGGCGCGGTTGACCCAGCTCGTCCCGAAAGACGTTGGTGGCGCTGTAGAGATCCACACCGCTCCAGTCACGAAAGTCAACCGGATCAGGCGAGGTGGACCAGCATCCGCCGAAAAATTCGGGATATGTCACCTGCAACCAGAGCACGCTCCATCCGCCACTGGAGTGACCAGTGAGGAAGCGCTGCGAAGGCTGACGCACGCCGCCAAATTGGCGCTCGATCGCTGGAATGAACTCCTCGATCAGCGCGCGTCCACGAGGACCGTTATTCACCGAGTCGGCAAACTCGTGATGTCCCATCGAGCACGATGCGTCGAGGAAGACATACACCATCGCGGGATAGCCGCCTTTGATCTCACTTCGCAGCTTCGGCCCGATCCTAAATCCACGCTTGTGATTGCCGCCAAAACCATGAATGTCGTAGCACACCGGCAGCGCGGCGATCGTCCCATCATCGGCACCCTGTGGGACGACGACCGTCGCATGCATCGCGACGTCACGGCCCCAGAATGCGCTGAGGAGATCGGACCGAAGCGTGGTCTCCGCGACGTCATCGCGCCCGCTGACGGTTGCCGTGGCCAGCAAACTCTCGCGCGGAGGAGCGACGGTCACTCCAGGTGCCGCGTCATCAGTCGCGACGATGTCTGCATGCGCGAAGAGCGCTGCGATGAGTAGCACGGGTGCAAGAACGACCGCTGCGACGCGACGCTTCGACGTGCGATCGGACGAAGCGCGCATTGATTGTTCTGCGGAGCAAATATTCAGCATTCAAGCAGCGTAACGTTTCGACGCGCGCGATCACGATCGCCTACAAGTACTTCCCATCATCGAACCACTGCTTCAGCTTCGACGAGTACTTGCCAAAGAACTTCGGGTCGTTCTTCCAAAGTGAGAATGCCTCGTTATAGAACTCGGCGGGCTCGGCGGGCCAGTGCTGCCTCGCATATGCGGTCGGCGGCGCGATCTTTTCCTTCGTGACGAAGTCCAGGAACGCTTGAAGTCGCTTGGTGTTGGAGCCCGACAGCAATGCGTCTGCGGACGTTCGCGACGCCGCAGCGGTATCCCTCGCTGTCAGGAACGCCTTCAACGTAGTGAAGTAACTGTCTTGTTTCGCCATCGACGCCGACAGAGCTGCGACGATTCTGTTGCCGGTAGGAATGCTCGCTTTCACCGTGTTACGGTCGGCGATCGCGCTTGCTGCGGCTGCCTCGCGTGTCGTATCAGGTGTTTGCTCAAACGCTTGAAGGATCTGCTGCGCAGCAAGCACCGCAGTGAACAACGGCTGTGCCGCAGTCAGATCCTTCTGCTGGTACCTCCCAGCACTCGCCGCTTTTATCGCTTTGTTCATCGCAAGCTGCGCGGCGTGCGCGACGGCCCCCGCTGCGTTTGCCTTGTCCGAGTCCATCGCTGCCACTGCGTTCAGGTCGTCATACGGCTTCGCTTCGAGCGCGTGTCCGACCTCGTGAATGAGTACCTCGAAGCTCGCCGGTCCCGCGTTCGTGCCATCTCCAATGAAACTCCTGGAGTCGTCGACGAAAGCACTATCAGCGAAGCGCATTTCGCGCAGGTGCTTGACGGTTGACTCTCCCGTCACGAGCTCGTCACTATGAGTCGTTTGTCCTTGGAGCGCCTCGCCATTGAGCTCGACTTTGTCCGTGCGAACCAGCGTGTAGCCCTCGAGGGCTGCCGCTTCGGTGGTTGATAGGCGTCCCCATGCGGCGAGCACTTTATTGAGATCGTCAACACTCCACGTCTTACCGTGCTCACCCTTGACGTTCGCAAGTTTGTACTGCGTCTTCACCGCGGCGCTCGCGTCGCCTGCCTTCCGAAACGCCATAGGCACGATGGGCGCGGACTTGCCGACAAGTTCGGCCTCCGCTTTTCCAGCCGCGTCAAAGCGAATTGTGACCGCACCCTTCCCGGCACCGATGGATGTGACGACGTCAAGTTCCGAGCCCCATCGCGCTTTGCTCGCGAGAAGGACTAGCGCGTTGTAGAGAAACGGCTCTTCTGGGTCGCCTAACTTTACCCCTGCGATCGCGTATCCCGTGATATCCCCCGACGCAATCTTGGCATCGAGCTGGCCGGCCCAGTCCTTCGTCGTGAAACCTGCGGGCGGCGGCGGCAACGTGATTGCCTCGCGACTGTAGGGGTCGCCCGCGCCGAGCACCGCGGCCATGGGAACGCGACCGGAGGCGATTGATCCTAGCCTTCCTTCAAGTGACGCCGACGCGATGTCGTCGGCGCGCCGCTCGGCGTCGCCGCCGCCGATCCACGCACCTCCACTCGCTCGCTGTTGCGCCGCGTGCGCGAGCTCGTGTGCCAAGTCGTGCTCCGTCGCCTGCGAAGAAAGCGTTACGCGACCTTGATGAGTGATCGCGCGCTTTCCCTCTGGATTGCCCATCGCGATCGGCATACCGCGCACGTTCGTGCCGGTGAGGTGCGAGACGCTCGCACGCAAATCGTCCAACATAGTGGGCGACGATAATCGCCTTTTCAAGGAGTTGTTAGCCGCTTGATGCTGCAACGGAATCGAGCGAAATTCATGCGCTAGGCGAGATGCAGCCGCGCTCGGTGCCGCGTCGTCTCGACGCAGGGCTTCCGCGCGAGAGCGAGCACTGAGCGGAGCGCCAGCACCTCCGCGGTCACGCTCAGACGATGGCTTCTCTGCAGACGTGTGCATGTTGCCTCACTGCCGATCTCGCGCGAACGACGCGCCGAGGGTACGACGCTACTCCTTCGACGTCCATACCGCTTCGCTATCGGGCTTTCCCCACTTCGCGTACATCTCGGCTATCAAGGTCGCCGCGCTCTTGCGCCGATCACTTCTAGGGAGCAGAGCCTTCGCGAGCTGCTCGTAGCCGAAAATCGCGAGCGGGTTCGGCCTCGGTGTCCTTCGCTTGGCCGATCAGACTCCGCGCAAGCTTGACGCTAGCTTGCCCGCGCATCCAGTGGCCCCCGGGCATCATGCTCTCGACACCAGCGGCCATCTTTCGAAGAGTCACTTCCGCATCGGCCGGTTTCTGACGGGCGAGCAGCAGCAAGCCGAGATTGTTGAGGAACGCCAGCATCGTCACGTGCACCGAGCCCAAGCTCCGCGCGGCCGACGCGGAGGCAGCCCGCAGCAACGCGACTGCTTCGTCGAACTGATCTGGCGCTTCAGGCTTTCGTGTGGGTACCGACGCAGGGATCTGTGCTCGCGCGCCGAGTACTAGGGACCGGCCTGCTCCGCTCGGGGCGTGAAATCGTAGATTTCGCGTACGGTCAAAACCGTGCCAGAGAATCCGGTCGCGACGCGCGCTCGACGAGCAGGGCGCGTCCCGACGAAGCGAAGCAATCCTCGGCGTGATCGGGGCGCCTTAACGATGGTGTCCGGTGCGATCGCGCACACAGCCGCGTCCCCGAGCGAAGTCGAGATGAACCCCACGCCGCGGGAATGATCGCGCTCGGTAGTGAAACCAGGCCCGAGCTGAGCCGCCCGAGAACAAGTCTTACTTATCTTCGTACCCACACGAAAGCCTGAACACTCTCAAAGTAGCCACCGGCCCCCAGTAGTGTCGCGCCGGGGCGCCGGTGGCGGTGACGACCGTATCGCGTGGATCGCAGCGATCAGGGTCGGTTCGTTGCGATCGACGGATGCGGTCACCCGGCTGTTGCTTGGGCTCAGCCCGGTGTGACACTCGCCGTCACTCGCCGACGACTGGGATCCGTTGAACCAAACCGTCGAGCGTCGTGCCTTCGATGGCGAGATAGAGGTGCCGCTCGTTCACCGACAGTCCAAAGGTCATTCGTCGCTCGATGCGCGCCGCCAGACCGGCGAGCAGCTCGCGGTCGATCGCGTAGATCTCGAGCTCTTCGACCCGGTGAATGCGCTCGCTCGCGAGTTGGCGCACGTACGGCCCCGGCACCTTGTGCATGTACACAGCCACCCGCGGTGCAGCCTTGCTCGCCTTGTGAAGCCGATCGGCAGTCGGTGTCCCAATTTCGATCCACGCTTGGAGCGCACCGGTGAGGTCCTTCGTCGTGAGCGCTGGATCGTCAGGGTTCGAGAGCCCGCGCGAAAACGTTAGTCCCTCGGTGTACTCGAGGCAGTACGCAAGGACGCGCGTCACAAAATACTCTTCGCTCTCCGACGGATGCCGCGCCACCTTCAGCACGAGATTCTCGTAGACACCGCGGTCGATGTCAGCGAGTTCAATCGCAAGATTGTGGATCGTTGAGGTGAGCGCCATGAACTGCTGAACAACTTTCTGACGCTTGCGATGGTCGGCGTCGCTGGACGGGAGGTCCATTGAACCGTGTGCAACCAAAAAAGCCAACGCCCCGGAGGAGATAGCCGGGGCGTCAGCGACTTAGGTGACCGCATTGCGCGGGTGGCATCGAGGGAGGAGGGGCTCGACGCGACCATCGGATGCGGTCTACGGTTAGTTGATGTCTCGATCCCGATGTGTGACCGAAACGGGTGCCCGTCCGCAAAGACCCCATGCCAGGTCGTCCCCGCGCACTTGGGAGCGTGAGTGACACGCCATGGGTGTCGCCCGACCGTGCGAAATCGCCTCCTACCGGCCTGTGACGAAGGTCACTTGGGCTGCGGAAAGTGATCCTGAAGCGGTTTGACACCCCACGAGTCCGTCCGCAGGGCACGCAGCGCAGCGACCGCGGCACGCGCGCCAGTAATCGTTGTGATCAAGGGGACTCGATAGTTGATCGCCGCCGCGCGCCAGGTTCCCTCGTCGTATCTGCTGCCGATATAGAGCGGCGTGTTGATCATGAGGGAGAGCTTTCCCTCGCGAATCAGATCAAAAAGATACGGTGCCTCGGCGCCGGGTGACTTCGATACGAGCACCGAATCGACACCGTGCTCGGCGAGCGCCTTACGCGTTCCGACGGTCGCACATATGCGAAACGCCATCTCTTGAAACGCGCGACCGATCGCGCCGACGAACGGCTTGTCGGCGTCGTTCAGGCTGATGAGCACGGTGCCGCTCGTCGGTAGCGGACTTCCGGCTGCCATTTGACTCTTCGCGAACGCAAGACCAAACGAGCTATCAATTCCCATCACTTCGCCAGTCGAGCGCATCTCCGGACCAAGGATGACGTCGACGCCAGGGAACTTACTGAATGGGAAGACCGAAGCCTTCACTGAAACGTGCGCTGGCCACGGCGCGTCCGCGCCGCGCAGAGAGCGCGTCAAACTTTCGAGCGGTTGACCGAGCAGCACGCGCGTTGCGATGTGCGCCCACGACACCCCTGTCGCCTTGGAGACGAATGGCACTGTCCGACTCGCCCGCGGGTTGACTTCGAGCACGTAGATCAAGTTGTCCTTGATCGCGTACTGGACATTCATAAGTCCGCAGAGATTCACGCGCCGCGCAAGACGGGTTGTCCAATCCTTGAGTTCATCAATGATGGCTGGGGAGAGCGAGTACGGCGGAATCGCGCAGGAACTGTCGCCCGAGTGAATGCCAGCCTCTTCGATGTGTTCCATCACGCCGCAGATGGCGCACGAGCCGCGGCCCTCGCCAGCGCTGCCGAAGTCGGCGACGCAGTCAACATCGACCTCGGTGGCGTTCTTGAGAAACTTATCGATGAGAATGGGGTTGGCTCGCCCGTCAATGCCAAGTCGGTCCGATGCAGACAGCGCATGGCGCATGAAGCGCTCGACGTCGGCTTCGACCGCACAGATCTCCATCCCGCGACCACCCAGTACATAGCTCGGTCGAAGCAAAACCGGATAGCCCAACTCGCGCGCAATGGACTTCGCGCTCTCGAGGTCGTATGCGATCCCGTTCGCGGGCTGGCGTAGTCCCAACTCACGAATGATGCCACCGAACGCCTCGCGATCAGCCGCGAGGTGGATGCTCTCGGGCGTCGTGCCAATGATCGGCACTCCAGCGTCCTTGAGACCCTGCGCGAGATTGAGCGGCGTCTGTCCGCCGAGTTGCACGATGACCCCGGCAACGTTGCCGGGGCGATCGAGCGCGTCTGCGCCCGGTCCGTTCAGGCGCTCGACAACGTTGAGAACGTCCTCGAGCGTGAGCGGTTCAAAGAAGAGCAAGTCGGATGTGTCGTAGTCAGTCGAAACCGTTTCCGGATTCGAGTTGATCATGACGCTCTCAAAACCTAATTCACGGCACGCGAAGCTGGCCTGGCAGCAGCAGTAGTCGAACTCGATACCTTGACCAATCCGGTTCGGTCCGCCTCCGAGTACGACGATCTTGGGCTTCGCGGTGACACGGATCTCGTCATCGCACAGCCGACCAGCGGACGGCGTTCCCGCCGCAGCAACGAACGAGTTCTCGTAAGTCGAATAGTAGTACGGGGTCTGCGCCTCGAACTCAGCAGCGCAAGTGTCGACGAGCTTATACACCGGCTCGATTCCGAGCTTCTTCCTGCGCCCGCGAACGGCGAGGATGGACTTCGTCGAGATGTCGCCGAGATAGAGATTAGCGAGTTGCGGATCTGAGTAGCCGAACTGCTTCGCCTGTCGCAAGACGTCCGCTGGCACCTGCTCAAGCGCCGCATAGGAACAGAGCACATCTTCGAATTCGCAGAGCTGACTGATCTGATCAAGAAACCACGGATCGACGTTCGTCAGCTGATTGACCCGCGCAACGCTCCAGCCCATCTTGAGGGCGTAGCGGATGTAATAAAGACGTCCTTGGCTCGGAACGGTCAGTTTCCGAACTAACAATTCGTCTGGGATTGGCCACTCGATCACTGAACCGTCAGCCGCCAGCGCGGGCGACGCTTTGGTCGCTCGGCGCGCAGCGAGCCACTTGTCGTTCTTGTCGAGTCCGAGGCCAAATCGCTTTACTTCCATCGAGCGAATCGACTTCTGGAAGCTCTCCTTGAAGGTGCGCCCAATGCTCATCGCTTCGCCAACGCTCTTCATCTGCGTCGTCAGCGTCTCATCGGCCTCTGGGAACTTCTCGAAGGTCCAGCGCGGCATCTTCACGACGACGTAGTCAATCGACGGTTCGAAGCACGCGCTCGTCGTACCCGTGATGTCGTTGCGCAATTCGTCGAGCGTGTAACCAACAGCGAGCTTCGCTGCGATCTTCGCGATCGGATAACCCGTCGCCTTCGACGCCAGCGCCGACGAACGCGAGACTCGCGGGTTCATCTCCACGACAAGCATCGTCCCATCTCGCGGGTTGACGGCGAACTGGACATTCGAGCCGCCCGTCTCCACGCCCACGGCGCGCAGGATCGCGATCGCCGCATCGCGCATCCGCTGATATTCCTTATCCGTCAGCGTCATGATCGGCGCGACGGTGATGGAATCACCGGTGTGAACTCCCATCGGGTCGATGTTCTCAATGCCGCAGACGATGATGCAGTTGTCGTTGCGGTCGCGGATGACTTCGAGTTCGTATTCCTTCCAACCGAGGAGTGACTCGTCGATGAGAACTTGCCGGTTCATCGACGCATCGAGTCCGCGCCGCACGATCAGCTCGAATTCCTCTCGCGTGTACGCCACGCCACCACCGGTTCCGCCCAGCGTAAACGCCGGCCGAATGATCGCCGGCAGGCCGGTAGTTTCGAGCACGCGCCAAGCCTCTTCAAGCGAGTGCGCCGTCGCGCACCGCGCCGACTTCAGGCCGATCGCTTCGATCGTGCGTTTGAAGAGCTCGCGATCCTCGGCGCGATAGATCGCATCGCGCGTCGCGCCAATCATCTCGACGCCGTGTTTGCGAAGGACGCCAGAGTCATGCAACTGGCAGGCGACGTTCAGCGCGGTCTGCCCACCCATCGTCGGCAGAATCGCCTGAATTGGATGTGGTCCCGCTGCTTCCGCCTCAATGATCTTCGTGACCGCTTCAGCGGTGATGGGCTCGATGTACGTCCGATCGGCGTACTGCGGATCGGTCATGATCGTCGCTGGATTCGAGTTCACGAGCGCGACGCGATAGCCCTCGCTCCGCAGCGCCTTGCACGCCTGCGTGCCGGAATAATCGAATTCGCACCCTTGGCCGATGACGATCGGACCAGATCCAAGAATCAGGATCGTATGGATGTCATCGCGCCGAGGCATGATCTAGAACAAAGTGTAGATGAATGGCGCAGACACCTGCGCCGCGGCGATGACGAGTCCGACGGCGAGAAAGAACAGTATGCACACGCTCAACGCGAGGGAGCGGTTGACAAAACCGAACATCACTACGTCGCGAAGGAGCCGCAGAACCCATTGAATCAAGTGCATCGTGAAGTTCCTGCTGACATCATCTAAAGCCGCGTCACTCGAAAACGAGCGAAGTAACTTGGACGGTCGCGTCTAGTCGAGTCCAAACTCCTTCTGCCAGTCGGATTTCTCTTCCCACGCGGGCTGCGCGGACTTGTCGAGAACGAAATCATCGAGCACAAGCACATCGATACCAGTGCGCATGAAGCAACGGTACGCGTCCTCGGGCGTGCACACGATCGGTTCGGAGCGCACGTTGAAACTCGTGTTCACCATGATGCCGTAGCCGGTCATGCGCTTGAAGCGAGTGAGAATGTCATGCGTGCGCGGATTGCGCTCGCGGTCGATCGTCTGAATTCGAGCGGAGTTGTCGACATGCGTGATCGCGGGCACATCGGATCGCGGCTGGTTCACCCATTCCTTCAGTGTGAGCCCGCGTGTCTGTTTAGTTTGTGGAACGCATCGCTTGGGCAAGACCTGATCACAGAGGAGCATGTAGGGCGAGATGCAGCCCATCTCGAAGAATGACGCAGCGTCCTCTTCGAGCACGATCGGCGCGAACGGGCGGAAGCTCTCGCGGAATTTTGTCGCGATGTTCAGGTACGACTGCATCTTCGTGCTGCGGGCGTCGGCGATGATCGACCTCGCGCACAACGATCGCGGCCCGAATTCCATCCGGCCTTGGAACAGGCCGACGACCTTCTCCTCCGCGACGGCTTTCGCGATGTACTCGTTGCGCTCACCGTCCGGAAGATCGTGATACGGAAGCTTGTTGTCGTCGAGGAATCGCTTGATCTGCTCGCGCGGAAACGACGGACCCAGCATCGCGCCGCGCATCGAGTCGTGGACGCCATCAACAGTGCGAGGATTTCCGAGTATGTGGTGCCACGCATAGAGCGCCGCGCCGAGCGCGCCGCCTGCATCGCCCGCAGCGGGTTGGATGAAAACGTCGTCGAAGATCTTCTCGTGCAGGATCTTTCCGTTCGCGACGCAGTTCAACGCCACTCCGCCAGCCATGCACAGGTGACGCTTCCCCGTGACAACTCGCGTGTAGCGCGCCATCTTCAACATGATCTCTTCGGTCACGGCCTGAATCGATCGTGCGAGATCCATCTCGCGCACCGTGATGTCGGTCTCGGGCTTGCGCGGCGGACCACCGAACAGTTCCGTAAACCGGTGGTTCGTCATCTTCAAATCGTCGAGGTAGCCGAAGTATTCAAGGTTAAGGTGAAACGACCCGTCCTCGCGAATCGTGAGTAACTTGTCCTTGATCAAGTCGACGTACTTCGGTTCGCCATAAGGCGCGAGACCCATCAGCTTGTATTCACCCGAGTTCACGCGGAAGCCGGTGAAATAGGTGAACGCGCTATACAGCATGCCGAGTGAGTGCGGGAATCGCTGCTCGAACAGCAGGCGCATCGAGTGACCTTCACCCACGCCGATCGCGGTCGATGTCCACTCGCCTACTCCGTCGACAGTAATAATCGCCGCTTCTTGAAACTGCGACGGGTAGAACGCGCTGGCCGCGTGCGAGTGATGGTGTTCGGTGAGCAGAAAGTCCCGCGGTCGCCCGTAGCCGCTCTTCTTCAAGAACCGCTCGATGTGATACGGAATGAGCGACTTCTCTTTGAGCCACACGGGAATCGCCATCAACAGCGACTTCATTCCAGCGGGCGCGACTTCGCTGTAGGTCGACAGGAGTCGAGTGAATTTGGTCAGCGGCTTGTCATAGAAGACAACCATGTCTATCCCGCCACTGGGGACCTGACCTTCGCGAAGACAATATAAGATTGCGTTGTTCGGCAAAGCCGGGTCGTGTTTCTTGCGGGTGAAGCGTTCTTCCTGAGCAGCCGCGACGATTCGCCCGTCCTGCACCAGACACGCGGCGCTGTCGTGATAGAGCGCGCTAATGCCGAGGATATTCATAAGCCGCCCCCGCGCCGCAATGACCCAGGTAGTGACCCACTTGATGGCGTGTCACCCTTTGATGCTCGATTGTTCTTGTTGAAGCGCTGGCTCGACGTCGTAATGCGCTCACTCAGCCATTCGGCGTAGAGTCGGTGTCCTTCGCGATCGAGGTGAACCTCGTCGTGGTAAATCTCGGCCGCTTTTCGACCTCCCGCGCGCGACGATCGGAACAATTCGGTCGGATAGTCGACGGTGAAGCCTTCGACGCGGAACGCCTCGGTCAGCTCGGCGACGCGACGCCTCTCATCCGCAGGCTGCTCGCCCGTGAGGCCCGCGGCCCGCGAAGGCAATACCGCGAAGAACACTTCGCTCCCGGCGTCCCGAAGCGTCTGACCTAATTCAAGGTATGCCTTGATGCCGCGGCGAGCGTGGTAGTCCTTGTCCGCTTCGCTCAACGGCCCGATGGTCGACGTCTGAGCTCGCCACAAAAGGTGATGGACCACCTCTTGCAGCGCGAACGTCGGCCGCGCATTCTCAGGGAGATACGGCTTGCCCTCGAGCCCGCTGAGAGGGCGGTAGATGTCGCCGTAAGGCAAACAGACGATCGCGATGTCGGCGTTGAACGTGCCGTACTTCTCAAGGTAGCCGAGCTTGTGGAACGGTCCCCAACCGTTGACGCCGATGCTGATGACTTCGATCGGTCTTCCGTTCGCTTTCCCCTGTAACAACGACTCGAGTCGACGGGAGTAGAGATCGTCCTGATCGATGTAGGAGCCACCGAACAGCGTGGAGTCGCCAATCATGAGGACGCGAAGCTCGCCCTCGGGCTTCGGGTCCTTGACCGGTGGCGACCGCATGCCAAATTCGTTGATCACCGTTCTTCCGCCAGAGCGCGAGACATCTTGGTTCGGCGCCGGGTAGTACCCCGAGGCGGCGTCAACGCGGTATATGACCGGGTCGCCGAACCCCATGAGCCGGAGGACGATCTCAGCGCTGAGCAGTAGGCCCAGTGCGCCCGCGACGAACGGCAGCAGCCGTCGGCCAGCCGGCGTTGCCGCTTCCGTCGTGTACATGGCGCGGATGTGACGCACCTTCCGCGCGTCGCTATCGCAGGAGAGCCAGTACGTCGGCCGATCGACATCGCGCAGATGGAGAGGATCGCCCCCCGACAAGCGGGTCAGCAGCCGCGCTGCGGTGAAGCCGATCAGGTGGACGGGAACGAGAAGGATGACGGTAAGCCATCGTCCAATAAAAAAGCCTGCCTTGGCGAAAAATTTAACTATTCCAGTCCGGGCGCGCTTGGACGCGATCGAGACCAGCCCGATGAGCGCAGCCAGCACCCAGACGACGATGGCGAGCTTCCTCGCGCCGAACGCGAAAAAGACTCCACCGACCGCAAGACCGATCGCAAGTTTGACGAGCGCGCCAACCACGCCCTCCTCGGCTCGCACGGTGGACCGAGGGAACCAATCCACGCTCTTCAGCGTTGTGTTTTTGGAGTCGCTCATCCGCTGGTCTGCATTCCGGTTCCGCCTCGTTCCGCCTGCGAACGAGGTCGCCGCGCGGCGAGTTCACTCTACGAGGTCCCGCAGCGCGGCGAGGGTCGACGATTGTCCTGCATTCCGTGCGCGCGTCAAGCCTCAGCGCTGGATCGGTCAGCCGATCCGGCCCTAGCAGCCCGTGGCGAAACCCATCCTGGCTGCGAACGAGCCTGAGCGGGCATCTGCGGCGTCGCCGCGACTTGCCGTATCTCGCGGATAAAGCTGCGTCGCGGCTCCTTGCGTCTGCCCACTCCTGCTCGCTCTCGCCGACGGAGCGGTTTCGCCACGAACTGCTACGGGAAGACCGGCCACGAGACCGGCCTCATCGGCTGAGGTCGAGGGGCCTCTCAAGTACGAGGCGCTACGTTTCCGTTTATCACCCACCGCGCACCGCTGGATTTGACTTCTGCCGTTGCTCCCGCACGATTCAGCGGCTATCTTCGTCTGCGGCTACTCGACCGCGTTTGCCCGTTTGTGGTGGGACGAGCGCTGGCGAAGCTGGCCTCGACACCAGTCGATGTCTGCCTCACCGCTCCCGCCGCTCTTGCCCGCGTTCGCATCTCCCCCATGCAGTTGACCTCACCCCCTTCGTCATGATCGCAATCGCGCTCATGACATTGCGCTCGCTTGGGCCGTTGGACTCACTCGGGTTTCTCCCGAACCTCGTAACTCGTACACCGTGGCACGAAACCGCCGGCGACGCGGTTTCAATGTGTCTTCATTCCATCGGACTGTCGCCATCGAGCTCCACCAAGCGCACGTGCACGACGCACCTGCGCTAAGGCTTGGAGTCAAGGACTTCTCCCATCGCATACCCGCCCCGTCGACCGCCCTTCCGCGACGCCCCCATTGGACCGCGCGTCAACGATCGCATCCGTATCACTCCTGTTCGCTTGATTGATGAAGCCGGCGAGATGGTCGGCATCGTCGAAACCGACGACGCCCGTCGTCGCGCGCTCGAGCTCGGTCTCGACCTCGTCGAGATCGCTGCCGATGTGCGGCCTCCCGTTTGTCGCATCATGGACTTCGGTAAGTTCAAGTACGAGGAGTCGAAGAAGGACAAGGCGAACAAGGCCAAGAGCAAGACCTGTGAAATGAAGGAAGTGCGACTCGGCCGCTCGATGAAGATCGGCGTGCACGACATCGCCATTCGCGTGGCGCAGGCGCGGCGTTTCTTGATCGAAGGGCACAAGGTTCAGATCGTGCAGAACTTCAAGGGCCGCGAAGTGACGCACAGGAGCCGCGGCGATCAGCGCATGGCGGCGATCGTCAAAGAGCTCTCCGATCTCTCGAAGCTCGAGCTCTCGCCGCGCATGAATGGTCGGCGACTCACGATGATCTTGGGTCCCGACAAGCAGAAGATCGAGACGTGGAAGAAAGCCCAGCGCGCCGCTGGTAAGCCTGAGTTGCCGACCGTGCCTGACATCGTCGACGAACCTGATGATGACGATGACGACGACGACGGCCACGACGATGGTGCTGACGAGAGTCCGACTGTCGATAGCCACACGAGCGACGATACCGCCGCCCAATAAACACACACACGTTGATGAACCCTTGACGCGACGTCGCAAGACGTCGCGTTTTCCTTTTCTGAGCAGCCTGTCGCCAACGAAAGAAGCGAAATCTTGCGATGCCGCGCACTGAAAACTTGATGAGCCGGTAGGTTGCTCGCGATGACACCCGCACCGACCTTCCGCCTCAGACCTTTCGATGCAGGGCGCGATGAGGCCGCCGTTCGCCGCATTCTCGCGCTGTCGTTCGCAGGCACCACTGAGGGCGTGGGTGCTTACCTCGATCTCGTCGGGCGCAGCGAAATGCGCGTTCTCGACGAAGGGACAGCCAGCGCTGCCGCGTGTCTGGCTCGCATTCCGATGGGTCAATTTTTCGGTGGCTCCAGCGTGCCGATGGTCGGTATCGCTGGGGTTGGCGTCGCGCCGGAAGCGCGCGGTGGCGGCCGCGCGATCGCGCTCATGCAGACGTGCCTGCGCGAACTCGCCGAGGAACGCGTGCCGCTCTCGTGCCTCTATGCGTCGACGCAAGCGCTCTACCGACAAGTCGGGTTCGAGCAAGCTGGCTCGAAGTTCGAGTACCGCATTCCGCTTCGGCAACTCACAGAAGGAACGCGCGACCTGCCGATCGAATCGCTTGACGCGCCCGACGACCGAGTGCGCGCCTGCTATGACAGTTTCGCGCGGCGGTACGACGGAATGCTTGATCGCGGCCCATTCATCTGGTCGCGCGTGAAGCAGTTCCGCGAGACAACGAATACCGGCTTCGGCGTCGCGCCCGCTGGCGTCGGTACGGCGCTCGAAGGCCATGTCTACTTCCATCAATCGCGACGCGACGACGGACGGCACGACGTCGTCATCTCAGACATTGCGCACTCAACGCCGCGCGCCGCGATGCGACTGCTCGGACTCCTCCGTGACTTCGCATCCATGGGGCTAACACTCACCCTCACTGGCGGACCGTGCCATCCGCTCATGTCGCTCCTGAATCAGCAGTGGGTCGAGATGCGCCTGCGCGATTGGTGGATGTTGCGCATCGTCGATCTTGAGCAAGCGATCGCACGTCGCGGTTACTCGCGTTCCGTGAGCGTCGCCGTTCCACTCGAACTTGAGGACGAACTCCTTCCCGCGAACGCAGGTCGATGGATGCTTCGAGTACAGAATGGTCGCGGCGACGTGACGCGCGACGCGTTGTCCACCCCCTGCGTGCGCGCAAGCGCGCGGGGAATTGCCGCGATGTACTCTGGCTTCATGAGTCCGGGACAATGCGAATTGCTTGGCCTCTGCGACGGCCCGGACGCGCTCCTCGCTGCACTCGGAGCCGCGTTCGCGGGAACGGCACCGTGGATGTCGGACCATTTCTGATGGGTTCTCGGTTTGGTCTTCTGTTTGGTTTTCTGTTGGGCTTTGCCGTGCAGCCGAGTGCGGTTTCCCGCTACCTTGGGATGAATGAAAGGTGCCGCCGCGCTTCTCTCGTTCGCTGCTGGTTCCTGCGTCGCTCTCGCTGCGGCGTGGCCAGCTGACCACGCCGAGCCGCGGCCGCCGATCCGCGTCGCGGACGCCGCGGCTCAAACCGTCAGCTACGACCGCGACGTTCGCCCGCTGCTCTCCGACCGCTGCTTTGTCTGCCACGGCAGCGACGGTGGAAAGCGAGAGGCTGACCTGCGCCTCGACCTCGCGTCGAACGCCACCGCTGAGCGCATCGACAAGACCACTGGCGCTGTGCGGCACCCGATCGTGCCCGGGAATCTGGAAGCGAGCGAACTCTGGCGCCGACTAACAACCGACGACCCGGACGACGCGATGCCGCCGCGTAAGAGCACGAAGCGACCGCTGTCGGACGACGAGAAAGCGCTGATTCGCCGGTGGATCGAAGAAGGCGCGCACTACGAATCGCATTGGTCGTTCGCGCCACCGTCGCGGCCAGCGGTGCCACAGGTGCGCGACACGTCATGGCCGAGAGGCACGATCGACGCCTTCATCCTCGCGAAACTTGAGCGCACCAACGTCACGCCGAATCCCGAGACCGACCGCGCGACCCTTCTTCGCCGCGTGTTTCTCGATCTCACCGGCCTGCCACCAACGCCCGAGGAGCTCGACGCATTTCTCGCCGACGTACGGCCCGACGCGTACGAACGCTGGGTCGATCGGCTGCTCGGCGACGAGCCGTATCGCACGCGCTACGCCGAGCGCATGGCTTCCCCATGGCTCGATCAAGCTCGCTATGGCGACACCTGCGGCATCCACCACGACGAAAGCCGTTCGATCTGGCCCTGGCGCGACTGGGTACTCAAGGCCTACCGCGAGAACATGCGGTTCGATCAATTCGTCACTGAGCAGTTAGCAGGCGATCTCTTGCCTAACGCCACGATCGATCAGCGCGTCGCGACTGGATTTCTCCGCAACAACGTGACATCGGACGAAGGCGGCGCGATCGACGAGGAGTACCGATTCGAGTACGAAGTTGATCGCGTGGCGACTGCGGGTGCGGTGTTCATGGGCCTCACCATGCAGTGCGCCCGGTGTCACGACCACAAGTTCGATCCAGTCACGATGGAGGATTTCTACGGGCTTGTCGCATTCTTTAATTCGAACGATGAGCCCGGTCTCTATCCGTTCACGAAAGAGCCCGACGTTGCGTTCCCGCCCGCGCTGATTATTCCCACGCCGGATAAGGAAGCAGAAATCCAGCGGCTCGATGCCGACTTGGCGCGCGCGAAAACTGAGCGCGATGGCTTGAAGGACAGTCCGGAACAACGCGCCGCGTTCGAGACCTTCGTCCGGTCGCTCGGCTCGGACGGCGGTGTGCGTTGGGTCGATGCGATGATCGCGTCAGCCACCTCGGCAGGTGGCGCGACGATGACGCCTCAATCCGATGGTTCCGTGCTCGCGAGCGGCGCGAACCCGGGAACCGATGATCATGTTTTCACGCTGCGAACCGATGCGAAGGACCTCCGCGCGATCTTCCTCGATGCGCTCGTCGATCCTTCGATGCCCGGTCGCGAAGGTGTGTTAGGCAACGCCCCGCGCGTTGGGCGCTCCGACAACGGCAACGTAGTGCTCACTGGCATCGAAGCCGAAGCGGTGTCGATCAAAGATCCCGCGCAGCGCCAGCCGATTCACCTCACGTGGGCCTGGGCAGACGTGGAGCAGTTCGACGGCGACTACCGCGTGGTCAATGCGATCGACAGGAACCAACCTCCGTCGTCGGTGGGGTGGGCGGTCAATGGGCAGTTCGTCGGCGGCCCGCGCATGGCGATGTTCTTAGCGAACGAGCCCTTCGGATTTGACGGCGGGACTGAAGTCAAGATCACGCTGCAATACCGCTCGCAATACGCAGCGCATGCATTCGGGCGCGTTCGCCTGAGCCTCGCCCAGGTCGGTGATGCTGGGCTCACACGATTGCCCGCGATGACGGGCAGTTGGTATCGCTGTGGTCCCTTCCCCGCGAAGGAGGGCGTCACTGCATTTGACGTGGTGAACGACCCTGAAGCGGCGACATCGATCGACCTCACCAAAGAGTTCGCCCTCGCGAACCGCTGGCGGCTTGATGTCAACCTCAAGGAAGCGACCGCGTTCGCACTGGCGCCGACGGTTGGTGCTGAGTACGTGGCGCGAACGGTCTACGCGCCGTCGCCTCGACGGATTGAATTGTCACTCGGCTCTGACGACGGACTGCGCGTGTTTGCAAACGGCAAGGAAGTGCACACTCATCGCGTCGAGCGCAGTCTCAGCGCCGACACAGACCAAGTTGCCTTCGATGTTCCCGCGGGCCGAACCACGCTTGTTTTCAAGATCGTGAACACGGGTGGACCTGCGGCGTTTTTCCACCGGGCAAAACCGAGTGCTGGCGCGCTTGATACGGGACTGATCGTCGCACTGCTTCCTGCGTCGGCCCGCACCCCGGAGCGCGAAGCACGTGCCCGCGATCGCTGGCTGCTCACCACGTCACCTGCGTATCTCGCGTTAGGGGAGCGCATTGGCAAGAACGAAGCCGACCTCGCGCTTGTCAAGGCATCGCTCCCACGCACGATGATCTGGAAGGAAATCGAAGTCCCGCGCGACACGTTCGTGCGTACGCGCGGCCAGTACGATCTAACCGACAAGAATCGCCGCGTCGATCGTGCGGTGCCCGCATTCCTCGGGGCGCTCCCAGACGGCGCGCCGCGCAATCGACTCGGGCTCGCCCAGTGGCTGACAAGTCCAACGAACCCGCTCCTTGCTCGCGTCACGGCCAACCGCATTTGGGAGCTCTTCTTTGGTCGAGGCCTTGTTCGTACGACCGAAGACTTCGGCATGCAAGGCGAGTGGCCGACGCATCCAGAGTTACTCGATTGGCTCGCAGTTGATTTCCGCGAGAACCGTTGGGACGTGCAGCGATTGATCAAGACAATCGTGACCAGCGCGACCTATCGGCAATCGGCGCGGCTGCGACCCGATGTCGTGGCCCACGATCCCGACGGTCGCCTGATTGCATCGTTTCCGCGGCAACGGCTTCCGGCTGAAGCCTTGCGCGATCAGGCGTTGTATGTCGGAGGCCTGCTCACCGAGCGATTGGGCGGGCCGAGCGTGAAGCCGTATCAACCGCCGGGCTTGTGGGAAGAGATTGCCATGCCCGATTCGAACACACGCGTGTACGAGCGCAGCATGGGTGACAACCTATGGCGACGCAGCGTTTATACGTATTGGAAACGCGCCGCGCCACCGCCCTCGATGCTCACGTTTGACGCGCCGACCCGCGAGTTCTGCACGGTGCGCCGCATCGCGACGAACACACCGCTGCAAGCACTGGTGCTGTGGAACGACGAACAGTTCGTCGAAGCGGCGCGAGCACTCGCATCGCGCACGCTGCATGTCCCTGGTGACGACCGCGCCCGCGTAGCGTTCTTGATGCGCAGCGCGAGCGCTCACGAACCGACCGCTGAGCAAGCCGATGTGCTACTCGACGCGCTCCGAGCATACAGGTCACGATTCGCCGCTGCGCCCGAGGACGCCGTGAAGTTGCTCGCCATCGGCGCGTCGAAACCTCCCGATGGCATGGAGCCATCCGAGCTCGCGGCGTGGACGATGATCGCCAACGCCGTCCTCAGCGCCGACGCGACGCTCATCAAGGACTAGTACGATCAAGGATGACTCGCATGGATCCGCTTGAAGAACATCTTTTGAACATCACGCGGCGCCGCTTCTTTGGCGTGACGGGACGCACACTCGCCGCAGGGTTGGGTACGACGGCGTTAGCGTCAATCCTTGGCAGCGCGGCGAGTGCAGAGACGCAAGACGCCGCGGCGCAAAAGCTCATGCTTCCGGTACAGCATCTGGCACCGAAAGCCAAACGCGTCATCTACATGCATATGGAAGGCGCCCCGAGCCAGCTCGACCTCTACGACTACAAGCCTGAGCTCCGTGCTCGCTTCAACGAAGACCTTCCCGATTCGATCCGACAAGGCCAGCGCCTCACGGGCATGACGAGCGGACAGGCGCGATTTCCCGTTGCGCCCTCGATGTTCCGCTTCTCGCGCTACGCGAACAACGAGGATGGCGTGTGGCTGAGTGAACTCCTGCCGCACACCGCATCGGTCGCGAAGGACTTGTGCTTCATTCGATCGATGCGGACCGAAGCGATCAACCACGAGCCCGGCATCACATTCTTCCAAACCGGTCAACAGCAGCCCGGTCGCCCGAGCTTTGGATCGTGGGTGAGCTACGGGCTTGGCTCGTCGAACGCGAACTTGCCGTCGTTCGTCGTGATGATCTCGCAAGGCTTCGGCAACATGCAGGCGCTCTCCGCGCGATTCTGGGGCAGCGGATTCCTGCCCAGCGAACACCAAGGCTGCAAGCTGCGGGCCGGGTCCGACGCGGTGCTCTTTCTCCGCGATCCCGAAGGCGTGTCGCGCGACGACCGACGACGCATGCTTGATGTCGTCTCCAAGCTGAACGAAGACGAATTCGATGCGAGCCTCGACCCCGAAGTGCGGGCCCGCATCGCACAGGCGGAGATGGCGTATCGAATGCAGATGTCGGTTCCCGACCTCACCGACTTTTCCGACGAAGACGAGGCAACGCTCGCGATGTACGGACCGGAGGTGAAGAAACCCGGCACCTTCGCCGCGAATTGCTTGCTCGCGCGCCGACTCGCAGAGCGTGGTGTTCGGTTCATCCAGCTCTACATGCGCGGTTGGGACGCACATAACAATCTCCCGAAAGAGATCCGCGATCAGTGTCGCGCAGTCGACCAACCGCAAGCGGCGCTCATCAAGGATCTGAAACGCCGCGGACTACTCGACGAGACGTTAGTCCTCTGGGCCGGTGAGTTCGGCCGCACCGTGTACAGCCAAGGCACACTGACTAAAGACAACTACGGCCGCGATCACCACCCGCGTTGTTTTAGTCTCTGGGTAGCAGGCGGCGGCATCAAGCCCGGCATCAGTTACGGAAAGACCGATGACTTCAGCTACAACGTTGTCGAGAACCCCGTCGAAGTGCATGACCTCCACGCGACGCTGATGCATCTCCTCGGCATCGACCACGAGCGACTCACGTTCCGACACCAAGGCCGCGACTTCCGACTGACGGACGTGAGCGGAAAACTGGTTACTCCCATTCTCGCGTGAGGATCTTCGCACGATGACGATCCTCGACGCGCTCGCAGTCTTCGGACGCCTCCATCCGTTGCTGCTGCATCTGCCCATCGGACTGGTTGCAGGAGTTGCGCTGCTCGAAGCCGTTGCGCTCGTGCGCCCGCGACTCGCGCTGCGCCCGGCAGTCAGCATTCTGCTCTGGTGCGCAGCGCTCGTCGCAGCGATCTCGGCCGGAACCGGCTGGATTCTTGCAGGTGAAGCGAGCTACGGCGGCGACACGCTTGAATTGCATCGCTGGCTCGGCCTCTCGCTCGCGGGCGTTGTGTTCGTCACCGCGATCGTGCAGAGTCGCGCCAAGCCCCCGGCCTTCTATCGTGTCGGACTCGTTCTCGCGCTCGCACTCTTGATTCCCGCCGGGCACTTTGGCGGCGAGCTCACGCGCGGACCAGGATTCGTCTTGGAACCGCTTGCCTCGAAGCGCCCGCGCACGCCCACGGCGATGGTGGCGATGGATATTCAACGCACCGTTTTCGAGGCGACGATACGACCGACGCTCGACGCGACCTGCGTCGCATGCCACAACGAACAGAAGCGGAAAGCTGGCCTCTCGCTCGTTGACGGCGAGTCGATCATGGCGGGTAGCGAGAACGGCGAGGTGGTAGTTGCGGGCGATGTCGCGAACAGCGAGCTGGTTCGGCGGCTGCGGTTACCACTCGACGACGACGACCACATGCCTCCGGAGGGTAAGCGACAACCCAGCGAAGCAGAGATTGCGGCGATCGAGACGTGGATCATGGACGGCGCGTCGTTCAGTGCGACGACGAGTACGAGTACGGTGGATGTCGCGGCGCTCGTGCCCCAACTTAGAAAAGCGACGACGCGCACACCCGCGCAGCCTTCCTCGGAACCTGCCGCTCGCCCCGACGATCTTCTCGCGCTGCAAGCTGCATTTGTGCATGTCGAACTCGTGGCACCGGGATCGAGCTATCTTCTCGTCGACTTTGCCGGACCCGCGAATTCGCAGCTCGCCGACGACGCCTTCGTTGCCCGCCTCTTGCAGCCCTTGGTTCTCGTAGTCCAAGACCTCTCGCTCGCTGGCAGCGGCGTGACTGACGCGACACTCGAAGTGGTCGCGACGATGACCAACTTGCGACGCCTCGACCTGCGGGCGACCGCGGTGACCGATGCGGGCCTAGGCAAACTCGGTGGTCTCGCGAAGCTTGAAGAGCTCAACCTCGTCCGCACTGCGACGAGCGATGCGTCGGTTGACACTTTGCTGGCGTTTCCAGCGCTCTGTCGGGCGTTCTTGTGGTCGACAGCCGTGACAACACAGGGTCTTGAGCGCCTGCGCACAGCTCGACCTGCTCTCCTTGTCGACGCTGGCGACACTGCGGACAGCGCGGCGCTGGATATCGAACCCCCAGTCGAGCTCGTTCAAGCCCCCGCTGCCGTCGCCCCGGCTGCCCCGACTGCCCCGACCGCCCTAACCGCCCCAACCGCAGTGATCGCCGCATTGCCGTCGCTGAAGCCCATCAACGCCGTCTGTCCCGTGTCCGGGACGCCGGTCGATCCGCGCTACACAATTGTGTACGAGGGCAAGGTCATCGGCTTCTGCTGCCCAAACTGCCCGAAGAAGTTCTGGGACGACCCGAAGGCGTTTGCTGAGAAGCTGAAATAGCTCGGGCTCGCCGCCGGTACGACGCAAGATTTATGGGCGTTGAAAGATATTTGTCAAGAATAGCGATGCGCTCTCAGCGAGCGCGACGCGACACTCTATTTGGGTGAGAGGGCCGACCTTCGGCTCACCCTCGATCGCCGAGATCGGTAGCTCGCGCGCCTGCCTCAACGAATCGAAGAGGAGTTCATGACCATGCGTCCATTCGTCCTTGCATCCACGCTGCTCGCCGCGGCAATTGCTCCGTCCGCCGCCGCTGGGCTTTCGGTTTGGGTGGGTCCCGCAACCGGCAACTGGAGTCTCGCCTCAAACTGGTCGGCCGGTGTTCCGAACGACCTAGCGCTCATCGATGATCCTCCGCGCGCGCCGTTCGCGGTCACGCAGAACATCAACGCGTCCCTCTCGACGCTGACCATCGGAGCAGGCGATTCACTCACCAGTCTGGACAACATTGACACGACACTCACCGGCCTCGTAAACAATGGCACGTGGTTCGTGAACTCGGTGGGCAACCCAAATGATCTCGCGATGAACGCGCCTGTCGTCACGTTCAGCGGCAACGGCTCACTTCAGTTCAGTAATAACTCTCAAAACCGCATCTTTGGCGTGAGCGCGCTGCGCAAGCTGGTGAACGGAGTGGGTCACACCATCCGCGGCGCGGGCAGTATCGGATTCAATTTCAACCTTGACGTCGTCAACGACGGCGTCATCCGCGCTGATCAGTCAGCGGCGTTGACGATTGACGCTTCGAACACGTGCACGAACAACGGACTGCTCGCGGCCTCGGGCGGCGGCACGCTCGTCCTCTTGAATACTGGGTTTGCCAATACCAGCGGCATCATCCGAGCCGAAGCAGACAGTGTCATCTCGCTCCAAGGCGCAAGCATCGTCAGCGGCGAACTCGAGACTCAGGGCAACGGTGTCATCAACCTCACCACGAACCTATCGAGCTTCAGCGCAGTGCATCTCGTGGGCACGCTCACGCAACCTGACGATGCCGACGTTTTACTGAATTCGTCCATCACCAACGACGCCGTGTGGGCGCAGAACTCGGTCGGCAGCTTCACTGACATTTGAGTTAATGCAGCCACGGTGACGCTCAACGGCAGCGGTGTCCTTGCGATGTCGAACAACGCTCAGAACCGCATCTTCGGAGTCAACGCACTGCGCACCCTCGTGAACGGCGCTAATCACACCATCCGCGGCGCGGGTCAGATCGGAGTCAATTCCAACCTCGAGGTCACGAATCACGGCACGCTGATCGCTGACTCATCCGCCGGTCTGACCGTCGATTGTTCGAACGTTTTCACGAACGATGGCACCATCCACGTGGCGGGCGCTGGAACCATGTCAATTCAGCAGTCGACGTTCAATCAGCTCGGCGTCGTCGAAGTCGATGCAGGCCGCACGCTTACCCGCGCCGGTCAGTGGACTCAGGGCGCTGGCACGACGATCGCGAATGGCGCGATCAATCTCACGAGCGGTGGGACTTTCCAAATCAACGACGGAACTATGACGGGCGGTGGTACCGCGAGCGGTGCGATGTTCAACACCGGCGGAATCGTGGCGCCTGGTCCGACCGGTGTTGCAACCATCGGGACGCTGAACGTCGCCGGTTCCTACACGCAGGGAACGGAAGGCATCTTCGATGTCGAGCTCGGCGCGAACGGCAACGATCTGCTCGCTGTGACCGGAAGCGCCGCAGTCGCTGGCAAGCTCGTCGTCCACTTCGCCAACGGCTTCCAGCCAGCGGTCGGAGAGAGCTTCACGATTCTTACCGCGAGCTCCGTGAGCGGCATTTTCAAATGCGTCTCAAGCGACGCGCTTCCAGCGGGCGCGCTCCTCGTCACCTACCTGCCGACCTCGATCAAAGTCACCGTCGTCGCTGGCTCGACCAACCCCGCTGATCTCACCGGCGACGGTATCGTGAGTTCGCTCGATCTCGCACTCCTCCTCGGTGGCTGGGGCGAGAACTGCACATCGGTCTGCTGCCCGGGCGACCTGAACGGCGATGGCGTCGTCAGCGCACTCGACCTCGGCATCTTGCTCGGAGCATGGGGCGGCTGATAGCTCGGTTTCGTGTCGATCACACCTTCGCGGCCCAGAGATCAATCTCTGGGCCACGTTTTTTTTGTTCACGCGATGCGATCGAGGGCTAGCAGCCCCCGGAGCGACGCACGATCTGCGGAAAAAACAGCTCGGCGTTGTCAGACATCGCGCGAACTCTCCCTACTGCGTGGACGAGGGCGATCTCTCGCCCAGCGCGAACGCCCTAACTCGGGGCCACTGAGGGCTCGAGCCCAATAACTGAACCGAATCCGAGACCGAAGAACAGAGGAGTCCCAAACTATGCGTCCGTTCGTCCTTGCTACCACGCTGCTCGCAGCAGCGATCGCCCCCGCAGCTGAAGCGGGGCTCTCGACCTGGGTCGGACCGGCCAGCGGCAACTGGAGTCTCGCCGCAAACTGGTCCGCCTGGGTCCCGAACGACCTCGCCCTCATTGATGGTCCACCGCGCGCGCCCGTCGCCGTCACGCAGAACATCAGTGCCACGTTGACCACCCTCACGATCGGCGCGGGTGATTCACTCACGAGTCTGGACAGCGTCTGCACGTCGCTCACCGGACTCGTGAACAACGGTACATGGTTCATCAACTCGCTGGGCAGCGTGACCGACCTGAAGATCAATGGCGCTGTCACCGCATTCAGCGGTACCGGGTCGGTTCAACTGAGCAACAACATCCAGAATCGCGTGTACGGCGTTGGCGGGCCCCGCACCCTCGTGAACGGCGCTGGCCACACCGTTCGCGGCTCTGGGCAATTGGGATTGAATCTCAATCTCGACCTCGTGAACAACGGCGTGATACGTGCCGACCAACCGATCGCGCTGGTGCTCGACCTATCGAATAGCTGCATCAACAACAATCTGCTCACGGCGTCGGGTGGCGGAACGCTGGTGTTGTCGAATGCCACGTTCGACAACACCAATGGCGTCATCCGCCCCGAGAGTGGTGGCGTGGTGTCGCTGGAAGGCGCGACGCTCGTCAACGGAGACTTGGAGATTCAAGGCACGGGCATCATCAGGCTGACGTCAAACACCTCGTCGCTTGACAACGTACACATCGTCGACGTGCTCACGCAACCCGATGGCTCGCATGTGAATTTGAACTCGTCGATCACCAACGATGGCGTGTGGAATCAGCTTTCGGCTGGCAGCGCCACCGATTCGCTGATTGCCGCGCCATCGGTGACGCTCAACGGCAGCGGCGTCTTGGCGATGTCGAACAGCGCCCAGAATCGCATCTACGCTTACGGCGCGCTTCGAACGCTCGCGAACGGCGCGAATCACACGATCCGCGGATCGGGACAGATCGGGCTCGATCTGAATCTCGACCTCACGAACCACGGCGCACTGATCGCCGACTCCTCTGCCGGCCTAACCGTCGATTGCTCAAGCGACTTCATAAACGACGGCACGATCCGCGTGACGGGAGCTGGAAGCATGGCAATCCAGCCATCGACGTTCAATCAGCTCGGGATCGTCGACGTAGACGCAGGTCGAACACTCACTCGCTCCGGCTCGTGGACCCAGAACGCTGGCACGACCATCGCGAATGGCGCGATCACGCTCTCCGCTGGCGAGTCGTTCCAGATCAATGACGGAACTCTGACCGGTGGCGGCACCGCGACGGGTGCGCTATTGAACACCGGTGGATTCGTGAAGCCCGGCCCGACCGGTGCTCCAACGATCGGAACGCTCAACGTCGTTGGTGCTTTCACGCAAGGAACCGAAGGCACCTTTGACGTCGAGCTCGGCGCGAGCAGCAACGATCTCCTCGCTGTGACCAGCACCGCTACCGTTGCCGGCAAGCTCGTCGCCCGATTCGCCAATGGCTTCCAGCCCGCAGTCGGACAGAGCTTCACGATTCTGACTGCGAGCGCCGTGAGTGGGCTCTTCAACTGTGTGACGAGCGATGCACTCCCGACTGGTGCACTCCTCGTCACGTACTTCCCGACCTCGATCAAGGTCACCGTCGTCGCTGGCACCACGAATCCGGCCGACCTCACCGGCGACGGCATCGTCAACTCGCTCGACCTCGCACTCCTGCTTGGTGGCTGGGGTACGAACTGCACATCCGTCTGTTGCCCCGGTGACATCAACGGCGACGGCACGGTCAACGCGAGCGATCTCGCACTCCTTCTGGGAGCGTGGGGCGGCTGATCCGACTTTTCAATACACGATGAGGCTCAGCGGCGGTCGAGGCAACGGTGCCTCGACCGCCGCTGCGGTAGTGGCGCCTCGCGTAAGAGCTCCCGCGCGCCAACCTTGAACGCAGCCCTTGACATCCATGCACGATACTGCATAATGATGCAGCTTCATGAAACCACGTCGTCAACAGTCCGTGCGCCGCCTCGTGTCGTCTCGGCCCGTCCACAGCCAGTTAGAACTCCAAACGCTTCTTCGGGCCGAGGGATTTGCGGTGACGCAAGCAACGCTTTCTCGCGATCTCGCCGAACTCGGCGTTCTGAAGGGTGCAGACGGTTATCGACTTCCAGGTACCGACACCAGCGTCAGCTCTCCTTCGCGACTCGAGAACGCGCTCCGACGCGAGCTGCTCGCGATCACAACCGGAGGAACGACCGTCGTCCTCCGCACGCCAAGCGGCCACGGCAACGCACTGGCGATCGAGCTCGACTCTGCCCGCCTCCCTGGGTCGCTCGGCACGATCGCGGGCGACGACACGATCTTTCTCGCTGCCACCGGTCCCGCAGCTGCCCGGCGGCTTGCAGCGCAGTTCGCACGGCTGAGCGGACTCCAGCCGCATACGAACGGCCGGAACGGCGCCCACAGCGCAGTGAATGGCAGCCCCGCCTCCGGTAACCGCGCCTCACGGCGCGGTCAGGAGTAATCGATGCCGAAGAGAATCGCGGTCGTCGGCGCCAGCGGATACGCCGGTGCCGAACTGGTTGGACTCTTGCTCGGTCATCCCGAGGCAGACGTTATCGCTTTGCGCGGATCGTCGCGGCGCCGCGACGCTCAAGTCGAAGGCGCGTCGCGCTTCAGCGATCTGTTTCCGAAGTACCTAGGACTGTGCGATCTTGACATCGGACCGCTCGACCGCGGCGAACTCGTCGCCCTTGAGCCCGATGCAGTCTTCCTCGCCACGCCGCACGAACTCAGTCACGAACTCGCGCCCGAGCTCGTCGCGCGGGGCATCGTCACGTTCGACCTCTCGGCCGCGTTCCGTCTCTCGGATATCAACGCGTACCCGAAGCACTACGGGTTTACGCACGCTCAGCCAGCGCTCCTCCGCGCCGCTGCCTACGGACTACCCGAACTTTTCGCGCCGCGAATAGCCCAAGCCGATCTCGTCGCGTGCCCTGGCTGCTATCCAACCTCCGTGATTCTTCCGCTCCGACCTCTGGCTGACGCTGGTCTCTTGCGCACCGACCGCGAGATCATCGTCGACAGCGCGAGCGGCGTGAGTGGCGCGGGGCGCAAGGCCGACACGAAGAATCTCTTCTGCGAAGTGAGCCTTCAGGCCTATGCCGTGTTTTCCCATCGGCATCGGCCGGAGATGACCGAGTACGCCGGACGACCAATCTGTTTCACGCCTCACCTCGTTGCTTTTGAGCGCGGGATCCTGTCGACGATTCACGCGTGGCTGGTACCTGGCGCCGATGAACGAGCTGTACGCGACGCTCACGCCGCAGCATACGGAACGCAGCCGTTCGTACGGCGCCTCGCTCCGGGTCAGTGGCCTTCGGTCGCCGCAGTGCGCGGGACGAACTTCTGCGATATCGGCGTTTCGGTGGAAGGCGATCATCTTGTCATCGAGAGCACGATTGACAACCTCGTGAAGGGTGCGGCTGGACAAGCTGTGCAGTGCATGAACATTCGTTTTGGATTTCCGCAAACGCTCGGTCTCATCCCCGGCGCTTCCACGAAGGAGCGAGCTTGGACGATCTGAAGCATCCACTCGTCATAAAGGTCGGCGGTGCGCTCCTCGACGAACCGGAGAAGAATCTCGCCGTCATCGATGCGCTGGTCGCGCTGCATCACGGCTCGACCGTGCATGGTGCCGCCCGGCACGGCGGTGTCGTCCTCGTGCACGGCGGCGGTCTGCTCGTCGATCGGCACCTCGCAAGACTCGGTGTCGTGACAGAGCGCGTCGATGGAATTCGCGTGACACCACCCGACGTGGTGGAAGAGATCGTCGGCGTCCTCGCCGGTCGCGTGAACACCCAACTCATCGGACTCCTCGCGAGCGCTGGTGCCGCGCCGGTTGGGCTGTCACTGTCGGACGGCGGACTCTGCCGTTGCCGGAAGTCGACCCGTTACACCTTTGATCCTGGCGCCGTTGGCGAGATCACCGGTGGAGACCCAGCGCTGGTGCGCACACTGCTTGGTGGCGGATTCATGCCGGTGGTGAGTTCCATCGGGCTCGACGATGCTGGCGGTTTCCTCAACATCAACGCCGACGACGCGGCTGCGGCCATCGCAGGCATCGTTAGGGCGCGCGAACTCGTGCTGCTCACCGACGTGCCGGGCGTGCTGGACGCCGATGGCCGCGTCATCGCATCACTTGATCGAGACGCTATTGAGCGTCACATTTCCGACGGAATCATCAAGGGAGGCATGATCGCCAAAGTGCGCGGCGCGCTTGACGCTGCCGAGCGATCGGGCGTCCCCGTAACCATCGCGTCGTGGAAGAACCCCGCGTCCGTCAACGGCGTCGGAACCAGCACGCGCATACTGCCGCTCGCCGCTGGCGCCGCGCGCTGACCCGCTCCCGAGTTCTGTCGTCACTCGCATGGGAACTACGCCTTCCTATTCCTCAAGCGCGTTCCCGTTTTTCGAAGGTGTTTGTTCCGATGCCAACGCTCGCCGTAGACGGTCTCGTCGGCCGCCACGTCCTCCAGCTTTCCGATCTCTCTCACAACGAGATCCGCGCGGTCATTGAACTCGCGGGGGCGATGAAGCGCGATTACGCCGCGTGGCGCGGCACACTCTCGCAGCGCTCCGCGGTGCTCCTGTTTGAGAAGCCGTCGCTCAGAACGCGCGTGAGTTTCGAGATCGGACTCGCGAAACTCGGCGGCATTGCGGTGTACCTCGACCATCAAGGTTCACCGATCGGTCAGCGCGAATCGACCGAAGACTATGGCCGCAACCTGGAGCGCTGGGCCGACGTCATCGTGGCGCGAGTCCATGACCACGCCACGCTCATACGCCTTTCCCGGTGCTGCCGTGCTCCGGTCATCAATGCGCTCAGCGATCTCGCGCATCCATGTCAAATTCTCGCTGACGCAATGACACTTGAGGAGCATGGCGTTCGACTTGACGCGATGCGCCTCGCATTTGTCGGAGACGGCAACAACGTATGCCACTCGCTCATCGAACTCGCGGCGATCACTGGCGGTTCGATTGTCGTCGTGACGCCCAAGGGATATGGCCCACGAACGGACGTCATCGAGCGGTGTCAACGACTCGCTGCCGTGAGCGGCGGCACGATCGCAATCGCTCACGACGTGAGCGCCGTTCGTGGGGCTGATGTCGTGTACACCGACGCATGGATCAGTATGGGCCAAAACCATGGCGCGTCGCGCGACGAGGCAAAGCTCGCGGCCATGTCTGCACTCCAGGTGAACACTGCGATGATGCGCCTCGCCGAGCCCAATTCACTCTTCATGCACTGTCTTCCCGCACACCGCGGTGAAGAAGTCACGGACGACGTTATCGACGGACCGCATTCAGTCGTCTTCGATCAAGCAGAAAACCGTATGCACGTTCAGAACGCACTTGTCACTCTCGTCCTTGGCGCTGCGCCGAGGAACTAACACCAATGAAGAACCCAAAGAAAATTGCCGTCGCCTATTCAGGCGGTCTCGACACCTCCGTCATTATCCCATGGCTCAAGGAACGCTACAGCTGCGAAGTCGTCGCCGTCGTTGCCGACGTCGGCCAAGGTGCGCACGAACTTGAAGGCATCGAAGCGAAGGCGAAGAAGACTGGCGCCTCGACGTGCGTCATCAAAGATCTGCGCACACAGTTCCTTGAGGAATTCGTTTGGCCCATGGTCATTTCCGGTGCCGTCTACGAAGGCAAGTACCTCCTGGGCACTTCCATCGCTCGACCGATCATCGCTCGCGCGCAAGTCGAAGTTGCGTTGGAAACCGGCTGCGACGCGCTCGCGCACGGCTGCACTGGGAAAGGCAACGATCAGGTCCGCTTCGAGAGCACCTACGCCGCGCTCGCACCACATCTCGACGTCATTGCGCCGTGGCGCATGTGGGACTTGAAAAGCCGCGAGCAGCTTCTCGCCTACCTCAAGGTGCGTGACATTCCTTGCGCCGCGAGCGCCGAAAAGATCTACTCGCGCGACGCCAACGTCTGGCACATCAGCCACGAAGGCGGCGAACTTGAGAACCCGTGGAACGCGCCGCCCGAAGACGTGTGGTCGCGCTCAGTGTCGCCGATCGCGGCGCCAGACAAGGCCGAGGACGTGATGCTCTCGTTCGACAAGGGCGTCCCGGTTGCCGTTGATGGCAAGTCAATGGGTTCGCTTGCGCTCCTCGAACTTCTGAACGTGCTCGGCGGCAAGCATGGCGTTGGCCGCATCGATATTGTTGAGAATCGCCTCGTCGGTATGAAGAGCCGCGGTTGCTACGAAACACCTGGTGGCACGATCATCATGAACGCGTTGCGTGGACTTGAAGAGCTCGCGCTCGACCGCACGACACTTCACTTCCGCGAGACGCTCTCGCACGAGTTCTCTGACATCATTTACGAGGGTCAGTGGTTCACACCACTGCGCGAAGCGATTTGGGCGAGCTTCGCCGCAATCGCGAAGCCGCTGACCGGTGATGTCGTCGTCCGGTGCCACAAGGGCACGGCGACAGTGACGAAGCGACGCAGTCCGAACTCCCTCTATAGCGAAAGCTTCGCCACCTTCGGCGTCGACGAGGTGTACGACCAGTCCCATGCTGGCGGCTTCATTCGCCTCTACTCGTTGCCTTCGCGCATCCGCGCTCTCAAGGAACGTCACGCGATTGATCGTGTTGAGTCCAAACCGAACGCTACCTCTTCTACCCCCGCGAAGGCGAAAGTCTCCTGACGATGACGACTGCTCCTGTAGCTTCTACCGGTACCGGCTCCGGCGCCATTTGGGCTGGCCGTTTCGAAGGCGCGACGGACGAACTGTTCCGTCGCTTCAACGATTCGTTGTCGTTCGATCGCATGTTGGTGCGCGAAGATATCGAGGGCTCGATCGCATGGGCAAAGGCTCTTGAGCGCGCCGGAGTGCTTTCGACCGACGAGCGCAAGTCGGTCGTGACGGCGCTGGCAGAAATTCTCGCGTACGCCGATCGCGTTCCAAAGTCGATCACCGACGCGGGCGACGAAGACGTGCACTCGTGGGTTGAGCGCGAGCTCATCGCGCGGGTCGGCGATCTCGGTAAGAAGCTACACACAGGACGCAGCCGCAACGACCAAGTGGCCACTGACCTGAGGTTGTGGACGGCAAAGGAGATTCGAAAGCGCGTCAAGGAGATTCGGGGGCTCATCTCTGCGCTCGTCGACTTCGCCGAGCGCGAGAAGGAAACTGTCCTTCCCGGCTATACGCACATGCAGCGGGCCCAGCCCCTGCTCTTTGCGCATTGGTGCCTTGCATATGTCGAAATGCTTGAGCGCGACGAGGATCGCTTTCTTGATGCGCTCAAACGCGTGCGCATCTCGCCGCTTGGATCGGGAGCGCTGGCTGGCACCGCGTATCCAATTGACCGCACGGCGCTCGCGAAGGATCTGGGTTTCTCGAAAGCAAGTGACAACTCGCTCGACGCCGTAAGCGACCGCGACTTCGTCGTCGAAACGCTTTCGGCGGCATCGCTCTGCGCGACGCATCTCTCGCGCATGGCGGAAGATCTCATCTTCTACGCCACAAGCGAGGCTGGATTCATTGAGTTACCTGATGCCTTCACGAGCGGCAGTTCGCTCATGCCGCAAAAGAAGAATCCGGATGCGCTTGAACTCATCCGCGGTAAGACCGGTCGGCAGATCGGCAATCTTGTTTCAATGCTCGTGACGTTGAAGGGATTGCCGCTCGCGTACAACAAAGATATGCAGGAGGACAAGCGTCCCCTCTTCGACGCGATGGATGAGCTATCGCTCTCGCTGCGCATTCTGCCGCCGATGCTCGCGGGTACAAAAGTGAATCGTGAACGGACCATGGCGGCGGCCCTTGGTGGCTATTCCAATGCCACCGATCTGGCCGACTATCTCGTGAAGCAGGGTGTTCCATTTCGCGAGGCGCATCATCAGGTCGGGCGCCTTGTGCGCAGCGCTATCGAGGAGAAGCTCGGCCTCGAGGAACTCACCGTCGAGGCGCTCCAGCAATACGCACCGAAAGTCGGCAACGATGTCTACACCGCGCTGACTGTCAATGCGTCGCTCCGCAAGCGCTCAACAACCGGTGGCACTGCACCGAGCTCGGTCGAGTCTGCTCTCGATCGTGTACGGCGCATGCTGCGCGAACGGGCCGAACCATCCGCAGATGCGAAGGTCGAACTGCGTCAGGCGCGCGTCGACGATCTTGACGCGATCTGCACGATGGTTGATCACTGGGCAAAGATGGGCGAGAACCTCCCGCGCAGTCGTGAGGACATCGTCAAAGCGATCCTTGATTTCGGCGTTGCCGTCATCGACGGCAAGGTTGTCGGCTGTGCTGCACTGTGGATCTACACGCCGCAGCTCGCCGAGATTCGTTCGCTCGGTATCGACGAAAGCTATCAAGGTCGCGGCATCGGCCAAGCTGTGGTTCGTTACTTCCTCGATCTCGCACGCGATCTTCACATTACGAAGACCTTCGTGCTGACTCGCGCGCCAGCGTTCTTCGAGAAGTGCGGCTTCACGACCGTCTCGATCAATAGTCTCCCGGAGAAAGTATTGAAGGACTGCGCGAACTGCCCGAAGAACACGTGTTGCGACGAGATCGCGATGACATTTGATACCGGGATAGCACCGCCGACTCCCATCGCCGAAGGTCAACGATGAATGTCGCGGCAGAAGAGCTCTCGTCGCACGGGCGTGCGGCCCTTCAGCGCGCCGAGCGCGATCCGCTTCACCGCTATCCACTCGGATTCGTCGGCGCAACTGCGAGCGCTGCGATCAAGAAGCCAGGCCGTCAAGATATGGCGCTGATCGCGTGCCCGGACGGCGCGGCGGCCGCAGGCATGTTCACGCGCAACCTCGTGTGCGCTGCGCCGTGCGAACTTTCGCGCCATCACCTGATCGAGAGTCGTGGACATGCGAGCGCCGTGTTGATCAACTCAGGCTGCGCGAACGCCGCAACCGGTGCCGAAGGCATGAGCCGGGCAATCGATTGCGTCGATGCCGTCGCGGCCGCGCTCGACGTCAGAGCGCCGTCAGTACTCGTCAACTCAACCGGCGTGATCGGCGTGCAGCTCCCGATCGAACGCATGCTGCCAGCGATTCCGTCGCTCGTTCGATTGCTCGTCGGTGGGTCACTGCTTCCGGTCGCGAGCGCGATCATGACGACGGACACCTATCCCAAAACCGCTGCTGTCGAGATCGAGTGTGGAGGTCGACGCGCTTTGGTGTGCGGCATGGCGAAGGGTGCTGGCATGATCCACCCGGACATGTCTCCGCCGCAAGCGACGATGATTTCGGTACTCATGACCGATGCCGATATCGAACCCGCCATGTTGCAACGGATCCTCAAGGACGCGGTCGACGGCAGTTTTCATCGCATTTCAATCGACGGCGACACATCAACGAACGACAGCGTGTTTGCGCTGGCAAGCGGCAAGGCCGGTGTGTTTCCTGATACGACGGTGGCCGCGGCGTTCAAGACTGTTGCGAAGGAACTCGCGTTGCTTGTCGTGCGTGACGGCGAGGGTTTTGAGCGCGGCATTGAAGTCAACGTCACCGGCGCACGTACAAAGGCGGACGCGCTGACGGTTGCGAAGACAATCGCAGCAAGCCTGCTCGTGCGCTGCGCCGTGACTGGCGGCGACCCGAATTGGGGACGTATCCTCGCGGCGGCCGGTCGCGCTGGTGTTCACTTCCGCGTCGAGGATCTGCATCTGTCGGTCGGCGGCGTTGACCTGTTCAAGAACGGCTCGCCCGCCCTAACGCCCCTCGCCGAGCGCGAGCGCGTCTTCCGCGAACCGCTCGTTGAAATCAAGCTCGACCTCGGTCAGGGCGAAGAGCGCGATGAGTTTTTCTCCTGCGGACTCACCGAGGCGTACGTAAAGCTGAATGCGGAGTACACGACGTAGTGCCAGCGCGAACGACGCACTGCGTCCGTTTATGATGACCCTCATGCCGCCGACCGACTACGAAGATCGCCCCGATCCGCGGCAGATGGCAATCTTCGCGGCGATGACGCCGGAGCGGAAGATTCAGTTGATGACGGAGATGCGCGAGGGAGCTAAGGTCTTGAAGCGCGCGTATCTGCATCATTGCCATCCAGAGTTGTCAGACGAGCAGATCGAAAGCCGAATCCGCTTGTGGTTCCATCATGTCACTCCCTGACTGGATCAAAGTATTCCTCGCTCCGCTTGAGACGCTCGAACTGCCGTACGCGGTGACAGGTTCCGTCGCGTCGATGCTCTACGGCGAGCCTCGCTTCACGCACGTAAGCGTCCGACCTCCCGCGCAGCTCAGTCCGAGCACGCCGCCGCACCCCGATCACCGCGCCAGCGCCAGCCGCTTCTCCGGATTGCTCTTGACCCAAGCGTCCGGCAGCAGCTCTCGCAACAGCCGCTCGCCGTCGGTCGCCCGTCGCTCGGGCGTCATGTCGCGGTACTTCGTGAGCCGTGTCAGCAGATCGCTCACATACGCAAACGGCTCGACCTCGTGCAGCCGCGCGCTCTGAATCACGCTCAGCCACGCCGCAGTCGCGCACGCGATGGTCCGACGACGTTTCCGGCCGGATACCTGCAGGTCCTGCTCGCCGATGCCTACGGCGGATACGACGGCGTGGTCGCCGGCAATGGGATGACGCGCGACGGATGCTGGGCGCACGCACGACGGAAGTTCATTGATGCTGAAAGCAGCGATGCCGCGGTGGCGCGCGATGCGGTGGCCATCATCGACGCGATGTTCGCGGTCGAGCGGCGCGTGAAGGCGAGCGCTCAGAGCGCGATGCCGGAGGACCTGGCCACGGTCCGCAACGTGGAATTTCGCGCACTGATCACGCACCTTCATGGTCGGCTGCTTCACTGGAAGGCCGAGCTACTGCCTCGCAGTCCGATGGCTGGAGCGGTCCAGTACGCCCTCAATCAACGGGCGGAGCTGACCGTCTTCCTCGACGATGCTGCTGTGCCCATGGACAACAACGCCTGCGAGCGCGAGATGAAGCGTCAGGCCATCAACCGCAGGAACTCGTTGTTCGTCGGCAGCGAGCGCGGGGG
>Ga0163155_10000925_pt1 | contig 36132 bp, 31 predicted proteins | sample OliLakLV19SP4G1_FD_148611 | JGI IMG/M metagenome (GOLD analysis project Ga0163155, IMG submission 148611) | Freshwater microbial mat bacterial communities from Lake Vanda, McMurdo Dry Valleys, Antarctica - Oligotrophic Lake LV.19.SP4.G1 | ecosystem: Environmental > Aquatic > Freshwater > Lake >... | reverse complement strand
CTGGAACAGTCGGTGGGTCAAAATGGGAGCGGCATGTAATCTTTTCGGCAAACGGACCTTGGCTCCGTTTCGCGGTTTGGTAGGAGGCTAAGGGAACCCTACCTTTGAGCGTTGTGCGTCACTGCCTCGCTCTTACCTTTTTCCGCGCCGAACAAGCGCACTGTCACAAAACCTTCACTGTAATCCACGAAAAAAAAGAGTCACGCTAACGGCTCAAGCGCGACAGTCAAGCAAAAAGTAGGGAGTGCGTCATCATGTCCACAAACCTTGCTGTAAGCCCGTTCGTTCTAGTCTGCATCATGGGCTGCATCGTCACTCTTGCTTATGAAGCGTGGATTCACCGGCACACACCCTTGCACGAAAGCGCAACTGCTTTCGGCAGGCAAATGGTCAAATGAAAATGCAACGCCTCTTCCTTACCGTCTCGCCCCTCCCTCCATCCGCATTACCAGACTTCTCGGGTACTATGGCGAGATCCTACTTCTCCTGTCATATCGGTCCCTGGCACTTCTGCCCTCGGTCCCTACCGGAAAAACATCTTCCCGGATGCCAGGAGATCTCTGCGGGTAAGTTTACACAGTTTCCTATGCTACCTGTTGCCTCTACTCCCCGAGGTTCGACACGGATATCGGGCTTCGATGCTGACCGCCATCTCACCCTCCTCGGTAAGCCTCATAGACAAGTTTACTGTTCGTTCAGGCTCATACTTCATCATAGGCTTCCAATAGACATTGGGTCGCCCCGCTGCCCTTGCCTCATAGATGTTCACTTCCCTCCGTTAGGGGCGTTGCGTGGACTCTCACCTCGCACTGTGTAAACATGCCGCTCGCACAGTCATACTCAGGAATCAATTTCTGAGTATGACTCCTGACCCCTTTTCTAATAAGTTCGTAGGCTTAAGAAGTTTTAGGGGCCCTCTTGCGCTAGCGGGGTGGAAGTGACAATATCGCCGCCTATTTCGATAGGAATCAAAGCTATGAATCTCATTCAGAAAATTGAAGCTGAGCAGTTAAAGTCCGAGATCCCGAACTTCGCACCGGGGGACACTGTTCGCGTACACCAGATTATTCAAGAAGGCGTGAAAGAACGCGTTCAGATCTTCGAAGGAGTCGTCATCGGCCGTCGTGGTTCTGGAATGCACGAAGCTTTTACCGTTCGTAAGGTCTCTTACAATATCGGCGTTGAGCGGACTTACCCAATCCACTCTCCCCGCGTCAGCAAGATTGAAGTTAAGCAGCGCGGTCGAGTTCGACGAGCGAAGCTTTACTACCTACGTAACCTAAGTGGTAAAGCCGCTAAAATTAAGGAAGCTCGTTACACTGGCGAGCAGACTCAGGCTTAGTTGCTCACCGTTTAGTCACTATCTCTTAGTCACTATCTCTTAGTCACTATCTCTTAGTCATTGAAGAGCGGCCCTCAAAAATGCCGCCATCTTCAATGACCAGTCGAGCCGCCTGAATATTTGCCTCCAAACGCCCTCCCTTTTTAATCTCAACCAGGTCCTGCGCAACTACATTGCCGCTGACTTGGCCAAAAACAACTAGACTGCCCACTTTAACTTCGGCTTGAACACTGCCCTGCTCACCTACAATCAGCGTGCTAGTCGAGGTAACTTCACCGACCAATGAACCATCTATTCGGACTGGAGATTCGAAAGTTAGCTTGCCTTGAATTGTCGCGCCCGGTCCCAGGGCCGCTTTAACTCGCGACCCAAAACGGCGTGCCAGATCCTCTTCTGGCGAGAGTCCCGGATCGCTGGGGAGTGCACGACTAACGTACGGAGATTCGTTACTAAACATCGTCGACGGACGAGGAGAGTCTGCCACCACCTTCTCAATCACCAACTGGCGTTCCATTTTTGGCTGGGGCGAGATAGGTGCGGGATTCGAAAAAGCAAAAGAAGCGCTTGCGGGACGAACAGCTTCGGACTCAGCACCGATCTCCCAGGAGCTATCTAACTGAGTTATCGAAGGCTCGACCTCTAATCCTCCCTCCTTCGCCGCCGCCTGCTTCCAACGACTAAGCGTTTCGTCCTGCAATGGCCTGTCGTCGGATGTTTTTACTTTGCCAATTTGGAAGATCATAAGCGTTACTCCTGATACACCGTAAAATACGAGTAAAACCAAAGGGACGCCAGACAAAATAAGACGGACCCTTTAGGGAAAGCCAATAGTGAGGGACGCTTCCGTGCCAGCCAGCGAAAGTACGACATTCCCGACTGGCGAATTCCTCCAAAGCATTCGGGAGTCGATAACCTCAGGCGCCATTTCCAGCCGTTTCTCGTAAAATTTCGCCATGCTCAGATAGAACTCCTGGGCGTCGGCCGCACTATCCCAGACTAGGGCCCAGGTCAGCACACCAAGTGGTCGGTCTGCGGGGAGATAGAGCGCCAAGCGATCCCCTGCCCAGCCGGCGGCTGCCTGGGCGGCTTGGTTCGTTGGAATTAAACTAGAAAGTAGCGTTGAAATAAAAAACTCCCCCAAGGTATCCGTCAGCACGGCCTCTCCCAGCCGCGCCTGATCCTGCGTCTGAAGCGGAAGAGGGTCCAACTTGCGGTATGAATTCCTTGCACGCAAATATTGCTGGGGATGAAGAATCTCCTCAGTCGAAATTGGTGGCCGCTTGAATGCACGATCTACGGCGCGGTATCCGCCATGCCTCAATAACTGATGAACAAAATTAAGCCCGCTAAGATAAGGAAAGACAACTAGTGCTTGGAGGGTGGAAGGGGCCTTGGTCATCGAGGATGTTAGCATTGCTCCGGTGACATTCTGCATTACAAGACCAGAAACACTTTTCTCTTTGGCGAGAGCAGTTTGTCCCCGAAGTTGGCGTGAGTAATCAATCATCACGGCGGTAGCATCACCTTCGGCCAGCGCCAAACGCGCCAGCAAGGTGTCGGTATCACTTCGATCCTCATCCATCAACTCAGCTAAGTGATAGTGTTGATCTTGCAACGCGTGCGTGAGTTCGTGAATAGCTATCGGAAGTTGGAGCGCTTGCGGAAGCCAGGCCGCCATCGCGTAGTAGCGCTGCTCCGGGTCGTAGTATCCCCCAATTTGCGCTGTATAGAGCGCAACCAACCCCTCAAGATAGGCGAAGTCCGCGGGAATTAGGCCCAAGAGTTTATAGGCTCGCTCCTCATGGGCCATGCTTTTTGCTGAGACCCGTCGCTCAATGGTAGCTCGGAGGTAGGACTCTACTTCCTCTCGATTACGCACTCGGCACGGCACCTCACGGCGTTGGGCCAATCCCCGAATCTTCGAAACGCTGCGCATCGCACTAGACGCGATGCTACAATCAGCTCCGATCTCAGCAGGCGTAGTGGAAGAGCTAGAACCGGACTGCGGAGAGGCAGCTGCCGCAGTACCTACCAAAAGTAGAGCCACGACCAAGGCAGCCAATCTCTGAAAAGTAGCACTAAGCGGCATCAAGGGAGTAATATTTTTCTCACCTACTTTAAACGCTCACAGCTCGCCGCAGTAGTTTCGGCCTCCGCAACCACCCGTCGCATTGTGGTGAGGTCCTTCTCCAACGTTTGTTGTTGTAACTGACACTGCTCTGCAAGCTTGACCGACTCTCTTGCAACACTCTCTGCCTGTTGAGATTCAGTTCGTGTTTGCATCACATGAAAGGGATGCACCTCAGGAGCGCAACCCCCAGCGAGTAAACTTAGTGCCAGAACTAGACTCCGCAGCGCAGCCCAGGAAAGCGCTCGTCTTGATTGATTCATGGGGACTCTCTTCGTCCAGGTTTAAGTCATGAAAGTGCAGACTATTACAGATCGGTAGCATAAACCAAGTCCCTGCTGTTGAGCACTCAGCCCCTTTCTCCTATTCTGTGTAGAAGATGAAAGACGACGTATTAAAGCTAACGGGAGTGCGTCAGCACAACCTAAAAAACTTCGACCTCACCGTTGAGCACAATAAGTTCATCGCCATCACCGGCGTTTCTGGCTCTGGCAAATCTTCACTGGCCTTCGATACGATTTACGCCGAGGGTGGTCGCCGATATATCGAGACCTTCTCCCCTTACACCCGACAGTTTCTCGATCGACTAGAAAGACCAGACGTCGATGTTATTTCTGGTGTACGCCCAGCCATCGCGCTGGAGCAGCGTAACCGAATCTCCAACTCTCGTTCTACCGTAGGCACACTAACCGAGATCAATGACTACCTGAAGTTACTCTGGGCGAATCTTAGTTCAGTCCACTGCCCTAGCTGCGACCTGCCGATCGTGGCCGACACAGCAGAGCGAGTTCTTGAGGCTAGTTTGGTGCAGTTAACAGAGAAAACGCTCGCTCTGGCAGCGATCGCTTTTCCTCTGACTCTCTCCGGCACAGCTAGCGCAGAAAGCGTAAGAAACACGCTCGCCGCCGAAGGCTTCGTGCGCTTCATTGATCCCTCAACCCAGCAATTGTTACCAATTGAGGAGTTTTCTGGAGAGGTCCTCGAGATTCTTCAGGTTCGCCAAGCTCCACTGGCGGTGGTGGTCGATCGCTTACGTTACTCGGTTGAAGTCGGGGGCGACTTTCGCAAGCGTTTTATCTCGAGCGTCAACCAGGCTTATCGATTCGGTCACGACCATCTCCTAATCGGACTGGGTCTCGATCAAAATTCTCACTTAGAACTATTCGAACACTCACTGATATTTCGCTGCCCGAACTGTAAAACTAATTACGAAAAACCTCGTCCTTCGCTCTTCTCTTTCAATAATCCCCTAGGAGCCTGCGATACCTGTCACGGATTTGGTAGTACACTCAATATCGATCCCGAGCTTTGCGTCCCCGACCCAAACCTGAGCATCGACGATGGAGCTATCGTCTGCTGGTCCTCCAAGTCGACCTCTCGGGAACTTCGCAAACTTAAGACGTTCTGCCGCGAGCAGGAGATCGACACTAGTAACGCCTGGGGTGGTTTACCAAAACGTGAGCGAGAGCTGATCTTCGACGCCGAGCACAGCAAGCACGGCTTTCGTGGAATTATGGAATGGTTCCGTAAACTCGAAAGAAAAAAATACAAGATGCACGTGCGAGTTCTTTTAGCGCGGTATCGTAGCCAACGCTCCTGCCACTCGTGTCACGGCACGCGACTGAAGAAACAAGCTCTGCTATACCGCTTAGAAAACCAGACGCTGCCAAAGCTTTGGAGCCTACCCATCGCAGAGGCCGTGCCATTTTTCGAGGGACTACTAGCCCGACATTCAGACGAAGAATCTATCAGTGCTGCGATCGCCGAAGTTCTCTCCAGGCTTACTTACCTGCTCGAAGTTGGGCTGGAATACCTTACGCTAGATCGTCCTGCTCGCACACTCTCTGGAGGCGAAAGCCAACGAGTCAACCTGACGACCTTCTTGGGCACGCGGTTAGTAAACACGATGCTAGTATTGGATGAGCCTTCGATCGGCCTGCACCAGCGCGACACTAACCGCCTAGTCCAGATCATGCGGTCGCTTCGAGATCGGGGCAACTCTGTCTTGGTCGTAGAGCATGACACTGAAATAATTCGGCATGCCGACGAGATAATCGATCTTGGGCCGGCGGCTGGTGCCAAGGGCGGTCAAGTTGTATTCCAAGGGCCCCCCAGCGAAATCCTGAACTGCACAGAATCATTAACGGGGCGCTACTTAAATCAAGATCCCGAGATCAACTACCGACCAGCTAAAGCCTTTTCGAAAGTCGCAAAAGAGATCAGCATTAAGGGCGCTCGAGCCCACAATCTGAAGAATATCGACGTGACCTTCCCACTAAACTGCTTGGTGGTGGTGAGTGGAGTAAGCGGCTCTGGCAAATCAAGCCTAATCAAAAATTGTATGTTCGCGACATACGAGAAAAAGAAGCAGGGACTTCACCTAAGTCAGATAATAAAGCGCTCCGACGCTACTGTTTCAGGGATTAGTGGGCTCGATAACATCGACGAAATGATTCTCGTCGATCAATCACCCGTCGGAAATACACCCAGATCAAATGCCGCGACCTACACCAAAGCCTGGGAAATTGTGCGCGAGGCCTTTGCTGAAACAGCAGCGGCAACCGCCCTGGGGCTAAGCAAGTCGGCGTTCTCATTTAATGTCGATGGTGGTCGCTGTCCAGTCTGTAAGGGCGCAGGTTATCAGAAAATTGAAATGCAGTTTCTGGCCGATGTCTACGTTCGCTGCGAGAGGTGCGACGGTGCTCGTTTTCAAGAGAGTATCCTCCAGGTTCGGCTAGGAAATAAAAATATTAAGGAAGTTCTCGACCTGACTCTCGCTGAAGCTGATGAACTTTTTGGTAATCTGGGAGACGAATCTCGCGGTTCAGAAATCCGCGGACGTTTAGCTCCTCTAATTGAGTTGGGCTTAGGATATCTCAAACTTGGACAACCGCTCAGTCAGCTTTCTGGTGGCGAAGCTCAGCGTGTCAAACTGGCGTCATACCTGCAGCCTAACCAGAATCAGAGCTGCCTATTTGTTTTCGACGAACCAACTACCGGTCTGCATCCGCACGACATTCAAAACTTACTTCAGGCTTTCGGTAAGCTAATCGCTCTCGGACACTCCGTCTTAGTAATCGAACATAATTTACTAGTCATCAAATCGGCCGATTTTCTGATCGATCTGGGGCCAGAGGGTGGTGCCGGCGGAGGAGAGCTACTCTGCGCGGGAAAGCTCGCAGAAGTGTTACGTGACAAAAAGAGCCTGACTCGCTCCCATACCTTACGCTGCTTAAAGGTTAAGGAAGCGCCGCTAGAGACAAGCTTATCGAACAAGCCTTCGCGAAAAGCGAAGAGATCCGAGGCCGCAACTGCTCCCGCGCCCATTGAAATCTGGGGCGCTAGACATCACAACTTGAAGAATGTTTCGCTGAAGATTCCCAAGGACAAATTAACTGTGATTACGGGAGTCTCAGGCTCGGGAAAATCAAGCTTAGCTTTCGATATTCTCTTCGCCGAGGGACAACGCCGTTTCATAGACTGCCTCTCGCCATACGCCAGGCAGTTTATGGCCCAAGTGCAAAGAGCAGATGTTGACCGGGTCGAGGGGATTCCACCGACGATTGCGATCTCGCAAAAAACGGCGCCGCCGCCTGGCATCTCAACTATCGCCACCACCACCGAGATCTATCAGTATCTACGCTTACTCTACGCAAAGGTCGGAGAGCAGCGCTGCCCCGACCACAACCTAGCAATCATCGGCTCCTCTGCCGAGAATCTAGCGACGCAAATCCTGGAGCAGCATACGGGTCAAAGACTTTTCGTCTTTGCTCCGGCAGTGCTGGGGAGAAAGGGCTACTACACCGAGCTTTTTCGACGCGCCCTCAAAGCGGAGATCAGTGAAGCAAAAATTGATGGCAAAGTAGTTTCGATTTCATCCGAATTGAAACTGGAACGCCACAAGATACACTGGATTTCACTGCTCGTAGCCCAACTGACGATCTCCAAAGGCAATCGTAGTCTGATTGAAGCTGCTATCGAACAGGCGCTCGTGCTCGGAAACGGCGCAGTAGAAATCGCGCTCGGAGCCAAAACTGCTCCGACTAAAGTGCTAAGCACGGAGCGAATCTGCCCTAGCTGTAAGCGTGGCTTCCTCGAACTAGATCCCCAGATATTCTCTTTCCGTAGTTCGCGGGGCGTCTGCAACGATTGTGACGGACGTGGACAGATCTTCTCGCGAAATGGCTCAGCCAAACCTTGTCCCAGCTGTCACGGCGCTCGTATTTCCCCCCTGGGCCGCAGCGTCTTCGTCGCCAACAAAGCAATTAATGAGTTAACTCGGCTGACGGCTCAAGGCTTGTTGGACTTCCTCACGCAGAACACCTTCCCAGCGCGAATTGCGCCGATAATTTCGCCAATCCTGCGTGAGCTTAACTATCGTTTGGAGATGATGGTCTCTGTCGGACTTGACTACTTAGCCTTAGATCGTGACGCCTCAAGCATCTCCGGAGGCGAAGCTCAACGATTGAGATTAGTCAGAGCACTCGGTGCGCCACTGACGGGAGTTTGCTACGTACTGGATGAACCCACTATCGGACTACACCCTAAAGATCACTCTCAATTGATGGAGACACTGCGTAGATTACGAGACGATCGCAACACCGTAGTTGTTGTCGAACATGATGAGGAAACTATTCGCGCCGCTGATTTCGTGGTGGACGTTGGCCCCGAAGGCGGAGCAAAGGGCGGGTATATCGTTAGCCAAGGCACAGTCCAGGAGCTGGAGAGTTGTGCTGAGTCAGCAACTGGGCGTGCACTACTAAAGCGTAGATTGGCACCACCTAGTGGACTAGTCATGGAGAGAAAAAAACTCGCCGCTCAATATCTGACGATTAAGGACGCCTCTATTAACAACCTGCAGAAGATCTCAGTAAAAATCCCACTCGGACAACTCACGGTTGTCGCCGGCGTCTCCGGCGCTGGTAAGAGTTCCTTGGTCCACGGCACTCTCGTAGCAAAGATCATCGAAGAGTTTGAAGGCAAGAGCCGGAAACAGAATATCCGACCGGGAGCGGTGGGCAACACTTCCTCACTGAAGAGAATAATCGAGATCGACCAATCACCGATTGGCCGTACGCCAGCCTCTATCCCACTAAGCTACCTCGGCGTGCTGGACGAGATTCGTAAGGTCTATGCCTTGGTGCCGGAAGCCAAGATGGCGGGCTGGGGACCAAGCCGTTTTTCCTTTAACTCCAAGGGTGGTAGGTGCGAAGCCTGCGGCGGACGTGGCTATCTCTCGATTCCCATGAGTTTTTTGCCAAATGCGACAGTCAATTGTGAAACCTGCAACGGAATGCGCTACAACGAGGCCACCCTCGAAGTGCGTTATCAGGGCTTTTCGATTGGCGAGCTGCTTTGCATGACCTTCGACGAAGCGACAGCACTTTTTTCGAATCATCGAAAGATCAAGCGAGTGTTGAATTACGTGCAACAGCTGGGACTCGGTTATTTAACAGTTGGACAGCCCTCCAGCACTCTCTCTGGGGGAGAGGCCCAGCGCCTGAAGATCGCCACTGAGCTCGGATCGACAGATTCGCAGGACACGCTCTACGTCTTGGACGAACCGACAACAGGCCTACACATGACAGATGTCGATAAACTAATGGGCGTCTTATCCGAGCTAACGAAGAAGGGAAACACGGTGGTTTTGATCGAACACAACTTGGATGTGCTACGGGTGGCAGATTATTTGATCGAGCTCGGACCAGGACCGGGAAAGAAGGGTGGTCGAGTAGTGTTTGAGGGACCGCCCTGGAAGATGCAGGCGGGTAAGAACACCTCCAGTACCAAAGAGTATCTTTTTCCAGACGCATTGAATCACCACCGCAGCCAAGTAGTAGCGAATTCGGGTGCCTGAACAGACGAGGACTCTGAATGAATAATCTAAGCGCGGCTCAAGCCATCGAGGAGCGTTTCGCTGCTCGTCGCTTCACCGCTGAGAGCGTTAGCGAAGCGACTATTACACAGTTAATTGAGCTCGCCGATCGAGCGCCGAGCGGGTTCAATCTTCAGCCGTGGAGATTTGTCCTCGTCAGAGACCCCAAGCTAAAGCGAGAGTTACAACTAGCCGCGATGAATCAGCCCCAGGTGGGAGATTCGGCAGGTGTTGTGGTTTTCGTAGCCGACCCCAATGCGGGGGGTGCCCGCTATAACGAAGTACTGGCCTTGGCTAAGCGGGAGACAGAGATGCCCGATAAACAAGCGGCGTTTTATCGGAAGAACGTTTCGTTACTCTTTCTAGTCGGTCCCTTGGGCTTAGTGGGCTTCTTTAAGCGCTTAGCAATCAAGCTTGGGCAATCTTTTCGACCACTACCAGGCTTAGTCTACTCACGGAAGGACGCAAGAAACTACGTTAGAGCACAAACCATGCTCTCTGTAGCGACTTTCATGATTGCAGCTAAAGGCATGGGCATCGACACCAGTCCGATGGAGGGTTTTGATGAGCAGCGGGTCAAGAAGTTACTTAAAATTCCAGCCAGAATGACAGTGCCTGTCCTGGTAGCGTACGGCATCAGCGCGCGGGAAATACCCGACCAACCTCGCAAGCGCTCAGTGCGTCTGCCTCTGGCTGAGAAACTTTATCTGGAAACCTTCAGCACGCGACCAGAAATTCGCTGAGCCGGTGTTTTTAAAAAAACGCTTAATACACGTAGAGCTAAGCATGATTGTCTGAAAGTGTTATACAGACCGCTTTCGAATGTCGACAAATCCACCTAAGAGGCCTAAACTTATGGGAATACAAGGATTTTAGGGAGCTGCACTGTGTCAGAAAATGCATCGGGGAAACATTCACTCCAGAGCTTACTCACCTCATCAATTGGTCAGAAAGCAATCGTCGCCGTGACCGGCGTGGGACTAATCATCTTTGTAGTTGCGCACATGTTGGGTAATTTACAATTTTTTATCGGTCCGGACGCGCTGAACGGCTACGCCAAATTCTTAAAGAGTAATCCCGCAATCTTGTGGCCCGCTCGCATTGGGCTATTAGTTTTTTTCCTTTCGCATGTTTATTTTGCGGTCTCTCTCAAGCGACGAAGTGTCGCCGCTCGACCGGTACCGTACGCCTTTCAGAACACGGTTCAAGCATCCGCCGCCTCTCGAACGATGCTAATAACCGGTACTGTCATTTTGATCTATGTCTGTTACCACTTGGCGCATTTCACTCTCGGCCTGACTCACCCCGAACACCATCAAATGCTAGATTCCGCCGGCAGACACGATGTCTACGGCATGGTGGTGCGGGGCTTTAAAATACTTCCGGTTTCGCTATTTTACATTGCAGCGATGGCCGTTTTGGCCGTCCACCTCAGCCATGGAATCTCCAGCTTTTTTCAGACTTTGGGTCTGGCCTCGGCCAAACACTCCCCGATACTGCGAAAGTTCGCTGCCGGGCTCTCAACCGTGATTTTTCTCGGCTATATCGCCATTCCGCTATACGTATTGGTGATGATGTGAAATCTCGCCATCGGTAATAGCCGGCAGTATTGCAACGAGCAGCAAGGAAACTAGCAAGAATTTTAAACCGTAAGAGGAGCCGCACCGCATGGAGCTAAAGTCGAACATCCCTTCTGGTCCGATCGAACAGAAATGGGAGCGTCACCGCTTCGAGATGAAGCTAATCAACCCGGCCAATAAAAGAAAGTTTAGGGCGTTGGTAGTGGGAAGTGGCTTAGCGGGAGCTTCTGCTGCGGCAACACTGGCCGAACTCGGCTATCAAGTTTCTTGCTTTTGTTTTCACGATTCTCCGCGCCGCGCACACAGTATTGCCGCGCAGGGCGGAATCAACGCTGCCAAGAATTACAGAAACGACGGGGATAGCGTCCACCGACTCTTTTACGACACCGTCAAAGGGGGAGATTTCAGAGCACGGGAAGCGAATGTCCATCGCTTAGCCGAGGTCAGTGTAAGCATTATCGATCAGTGTGTAGCACAGGGCGTCCCCTTCGCTAGAGAGTATGGTGGCTACCTGGATAATCGATCCTTTGGTGGTGCGCAGGTATCACGAACATTTTACGCTCGAGGTCAGACTGGCCAGCAGCTACTGCTAGGGGCTTACTCCGCGCTGAGCCGTCAGATCGGCTTGGGAAACGTGAAGATGTTTACCCACCGAGAGATGCTAGATCTGATCGTCGAAGATGGTCGCACGCGCGGCATCGTGGTGCGCAACCTTCTTGATGGCAAACTCGAAACGTACAGCGGACACGCTGTCGTCATGGCGACCGGGGGATATTCCAACGTTTTCTTCCTCTCAACTAACGCTAAGGGATGTAATGTTACGGCCACCTACCGGGCCCACAAGAAAGGTGCCGCCTTCGCCAATCCCTGCTACACCCAGATCCATCCGACATCAATCCCGGCTGCCGGCGAACACCAAGCCAAACTCACATTGATGTCCGAATCATTGAGAAATGATGGTCGTGTTTGGGTGCCAAAGAATCCGGGTGACAAACGACACGCTGAGGCGATTCCAGACTCCGAGCGCGACTACTTTCTTGAGCGAAAATATCCGAGCTTCGGCAACCTAGCACCTCGCGACATCTCCAGCCGCAGCGCTAAGGAAGTTTGTGATGAGGGTCGTGGTGTAGGTCCGACGGGTAAGGGCGTCTTCTTAGACTTTAGAGACTCGATTAGGCGCGTTGGTCCGGAGAAGATCAAAGAGCGCTACGGCAACCTTTTTCAGATGTACGACCGCATCACAGGGGAAGACCCCTACCAGGTACCAATGAGAATCTACCCTGCTCCGCACTATACCATGGGCGGACTCTGGGTAGATTACAACTTAATGAGTTCCATCCCTGGACTGTTTGTGATTGGCGAAGCCAACTTCTCAGATCACGGGGCCAACAGGCTCGGGGCGAGCGCTCTGATGCAGGGCCTCGCAGACGGTTACTTTATTCTCCCCTACACCATCGGTAACTACTTTGCCGAGTTGAAGGGCGCGGACTTAGAGGCTGATGCGCGCGCGAGCTCCACGGCCTTCTCCTCAGCTCGCACAGAATCTGAGAATTACATTAAGAAGCTATTAGCCACTAAGGGTAAGCGCACTCCCGACTCCTTCCACCGCGAGTTGGGGCTGATGATGTGGGATAATTGTGGCATGGCTCGCAATGCTTCCGGACTTAAGCAAACACTGACCAAGATAGCCGCTTTGCGTGATGAGTTTTATCGCAACGTAAACGTGTTAGGTGGCGGCGAAGAACTTAATCAATCGTTAGTAAAGGCTGGGCGCGTGGCCGACTTTTTCGATTTTGCGGAACTAATGTGCACAGACGCCTTGCACCGCGAGGAGTCGTGCGGTGGACATTTCCGGGAAGAGCATCAGACCGAAGACGGTGAGGCCAAACGTGACGATGAGCAGTTCTGCTACGTGGGTGCCTGGGAGTATCGCGGAGCAGGAAACGCGCCGCTGCTCCACAAAGAGAATCTAACTTTTGAGAACGTTAAACTAAGCGTAAGGAGCTACAAGTAATGAACCTCACCCTCCACGTTTGGCGTCAACAGAACGCAAACAATTCTGGCAAGCTGGTCACCTACCGCGTCACCGATATCAGTCCAGATATGTCGTTTATCGAGATGATGAACGCTCTTAACCAACAGTTGGCGGACAGTGGCGAAGAGCCCGTCGCCTTCGATTGCGACTGTTTAGAGGGTGTTTGCGGCACCTGCGCGATGATGATTAACGGCGTGGCGCATGGACCAGAGGGGGCAACAACAACTTGCCAACTTCATATGCGAAAGTTTCAAGATGGCGATCAGATTTATATTGAACCTTGGAGAGCTAAAGCGTTTCCAATTATTAAAGATCTGATGGTTGACCGAAGCGCTTTTGATCGCATCATCCAAGCTGGCGGCTTTGTCTCAGTCAATACTGGCGGCGCGCCAGATGGAAACGCCATTCCCATCTCTAAGTACGAGGCGGATCTGGCCATGGACGCGGCGCAGTGTATCGGCTGCGGTGCCTGTGTGGCCTCCTGTAAAAATGGAGCCGCCATGCTCTTCACTGCAGCGAAAATTGGGCATCTTGCGCACCTACCTCAGGGGCAAGTTGAACGTTACGAGCGCGTGGTGAAGATGGTCGAGCAGATGGACAAAGAGGGATTTGGGCACTGCACGAATCAGAACGAGTGCGAGGCCGCTTGCCCTAAGGAGATTAGTGTCAAGTTTATCGCTGAGATGAATCGAGATTTCATTAAAGCCAAGGCTTGCTTAAAGGCTCAGAACTCTTAAATCTTTTAAACCGTCGTGGCGCCAGTAAATAGACTCAAGCTGCGCCCCGGCGCAGACGATTCTAAGTGTAAGGATTTTCAACACTTAGGTCGCGGCAGTGGATTCAGATCAAACACAGGACCAGCAGTTCGAATATTTGCCAGCGGGACTGCTCGTCGGCGGGCGTTACGAAATCCTAAAACTCCTGGGCTCGGGCGGCATGGGTGCGGTCTATTTAGTGCGTGACAACGTGCTAGGTGGAGAGCAGTTGGCGATGAAGGTGCTACACCGTCAGTTTGCCTTCGACAAGAAATATACCCAACGATTTCTACGCGAAGTTCAACTAATGCGGCGGGTAAACCATCTAAACGTGGTTCGCACATACGACGTCGGAGCAGACAACGACATCGTTTACTTCACGATGGAGCTTGTGCCTGGTCGCTCCCTGCTCCAGGTAATTGAGCAGCTCTCTCTTAGCAAATCTCAATTAGTAAGCCTAATAGTGCAGCTTTGTGAAGGCTTAGCGGCAATCCACTCGGCCGGCATAATCCATCGAGATCTGAAGCCGGAGAATGTGATCATCCTCGATGACGGCACGGTTAAGATTACCGACTTCGGCGTGGCGCGCCCGGAAGAATCACAGCTCACGGCACACAACGAAGTTATCGGCTCGTCGGCTTATATTGCCCCCGAGGTTTGGTTAGGACAGCCACTGACAACGTCGGTAGATCTCTACGCGCTCGGAGTAATACTCTACGAGATCGCTACTGGAGTGCAGCCCTTCGAAGCCAGCGCACCAGCGGCGATCATGCGACTACACCTAGATAGTCACCCCACCCCTCCGCGGCAGATGAACAACAGCATTCCGCCCTGGTTGAATAAACTAACGCTCAGCTTACTGGAGAAGTCGCCGCTGAATCGACCAAAGAGTGCGCTAGATATTGTTAAGCAACTTGAGTTGCTCAATATCTCCGGTGAGCGCTCGACACTCGGAGAGTTGGGGAATATTTCTTCAGAGTCTGCCGTGCTCTTTTCAAAGCTTGAGACGATCACTAAGCGTTCTGCGGATAATAACGCCACGCATTCCACTCCGCGCGACACCCGTCAAATGAAGCCGCTGCTCTTCTCTAGTGAAAGCAGTCTGCGGCCCAGCGTACTACTTTCCAAGTTTGTGGGCTACCAAAGCGTTTACCAAATGGGGGGTGACCGAAAGACACTCTCCCGCTGGTGGTTAGGCTGCGCCATCGCACCAGCGCTGCTAGGAATGGCGCTAATAGTGTTGGGCTATGTCTGGCTACCCGCAGGCCCAGTTGAGTTCAGAAACCTACGTGGAATGACGCCTGAACTTACGCCATGGAGTAGCCTAATGGTGCTGCTGGTTTCGGCACCCTGCTTGTTACTACTGCTTCTCTCCTGGAATGCTGCAGGCTTTATCCGAACGTTCTGCTATTCTTCGGGCTACTTACTGCTGGTCGCGCTCTTCCTGACCGGTCAAGCACTCTGGCCTCTCTATTTTGCCGGCGAGATTAATCTTGAGCTGATCACGAATGTCCTCTGGGCCTACAAGCAGAATATAATCGAAATAGGATTTCTTTCGCCCTACGTCACGCGTTTTGAGAGTGTGGTGCTCACCAGCACTCTTAGATTCGATCGCGCGACGATTGTTCCAATTACAGAAACGCCAGTGCTGCTGTCGATATGGGGGTTCTATCTGCTAGGAGTGGCAGTACTAGCGAAGAAGATTCTCAACAAGACAGCGCGCCATCCGGAATTAATCTACACCCACCTTACATTTGCAGTGCTGCTGTCCACGGTCGGTCAGCTATCATTTCCGGAGTTAGCAAACTACCGCTGGACACTTGATTGGCTCGGTAGTTCTGCACCGGTAGTCTTGTCCCCAGCGATGTTACTAAACTGGATCTCTATCTATCTAGTGGTCGCCGTAGTGATTCCATTTCGGAAAGGTGCTCGGATTTCGTAGTGCGTTATTTTGTAGAGACGCCGGCAAAGACACGAAGATTGGGGTAGAGATCCTGCACAACGAGCCAGCCGAGCACTGCTACGGAGAGATAGAGGGCCGCGGTGCCGCCGGGGGTGCTGGCGGCGATCTTTAAAGATCGTGGTTTTTTGTCTCCGTCGCCGAATGTATGACCAAGCAGATCTACGCTGGATGTGGCGTCCAAGAGGAGGTGCGAGAGATACCCGAGAAAGGCAGCGCCGGCGATATAGAGACGCTCTACTCGGGCAAGATCCCAAAAGATTAGATAGGTTACTTGGAAGGCGATAATAGCAGCGGGTATACTGTGGATCATACCCCGGCGTTCGGTGAATTGTTTGAGCGCGCGAACTAGAAAAACTCTCGTGACCAGGTAGCAGAGGATTATCAACAAGGCGATCCTGGCGAGCCCGCCACTACTTAGTTGAGGAAAGTAACTAATTAAGGCGATGGGAGCGATCGCCGCAAGCAGCGCGCTGAGCTCTCTAACCGGGGCGCCAGCTTTGGCATCAAGATCCGGTAAAATACCGGCGACGATAATAATAGCCAGACCCAGTAACGAGTGCTCCGGCGTGACCCCCAGGAAGATCATCCCGAAGAAAACGTAGCCCACGCCTAGAATTGCTGAAAATGATATATGACTCTGATACTCCGCCATGTCGGTAGTGATACCAGAGAAAAATGGTGTATCGAAAGGGGTTTTCTATTAGATGTCAGAAAAAGAGTCCAAAAAAAGCAAAACTAAGATCTCCAAGGACGAGATCGCGGCTCTGCCCCTCTTCTCCTTTAGTGGCTTACTGGCGGTAGTTACCGAACCCCGGGAAGTGAGCTCCGTCCTTGAAGAAATTCGGGCGTGTCAGGTGGTAGGGTTCGACACCGAAACGCGACCAAACTTTGTTAGTGGTCAGCAAAACAGAGTTTCACTACTCCAGCTTGCCCTACCGGAAAAGGTATTCCTAATTCGATTGAATTCCACCGGACTTACAAAGGAAATTATCGAGATCCTATCATCCGAAACCCTCCTTAAAGCCGGAGTCGGAGTTCGTGATGACATTAAGGCACTCCAACGTCTGGGCGATTTTACACCCCAAGGGGTAGTAGAACTTAGCACACTCGCCAAACGAGCTGGTCTAGAAGCTGAGGGGGTCAGAAGCTTGGCTGGCCTACTACTTGGATTCAGAATCTCAAAAGCCGCTAAGACAAGTAACTGGGCTGCGCGCACGTTAGACCAAAAACAGATCTCCTATGCGGCTACAGATGCTTGGGCCTCACTAAGAATCTATCAAGAATTAACGAAAATTCTGTCAGCTAGTTAGCTTTCTCACCCCTGGCAAGCAGCATGCGATAAAAATCCGTCTCGGGCAGAGGTGGCAATCCGTGCTTTTGAATCAATCGATCTAAACTTAGTCGTCTTTCCGAGTTTGGTTGAGAGAGGTTATCACCGCTAAGGTCGACACAGATCTCCACCGAAACCTCCGGCACACGACGGACCGAGCCGAAATTTGCTACCCGTAGTAACCAATCCCAATCGTCATGATGCGAGAGCTCTGGATCATAGAGACCTAGCTGCTCGTGCAATACTTTAGGATAAAGTCTCGCCGGTCGAGGCACAAAATTAGTTGTTTGCAGAAGCTCAAGGGAAAAATCATAAGCGAAGAGCTCTCGCTTCAATTCTAGCGGAGGCAACACTCTCCAATCGAGCACCGAGAGCACCGAATCACTATAGACTAAGTGATGCGAACCAAGTGAAGAGACAAGTAGCGCCAAATGATGCGGTAAGAGAAGATCGTCATCATCACACTCAGCAATTAACGACCCCCCAGCGAGCGACAGCCCATGATTAAGCGCTTTAACTAATCCCTCGGAATGGTCTAGCTCGATTAGGTTTACCCGCAGCCCTGCAAACTCACTCAACAGAGTGGCTACCGAGCTCCCCCCGTCATTAACCAGAATCACCTCAAAATCTTGAAAACTTTGCCTGGCGAGCCCTTGCAAGCAGCGGCGCAACTTCTGCGGACGGTTCTTGGTCGGCACCAAGACCGAAACCAGAGGCGAGGGTGGATGGTTTGTCATTAGCGTACTTCCCTAGAGACTCAGGCTATACTATCGAGTAGATAAATATACCAAAGGGAGACTCGGATGAAGCGCAGCTTAAATTTCAAGTTAGTTCAGGCACTAGGTTCCTTGATGATACCGCTAGGACTCAGCGGATGCGCAACCTTGGATTCTTTAAACCCATTTTCAGGGCCCTCCAAGGACGCTCCCGTAACGCCCGCGGCCACCTCTTCTTCCGCTAAGGAAGTCCCAGCGCCAAAAGCTGAAGCATCTGAGCCTGCCGTCAAGGCTGAGGGGGGCCAAGAGGCTGCTCCAGAGAAGGCGCTTGAGGAGCTAGAACTTAGCTGGAAAGCCTCGGAGGAGATCGTCACGGCATATCACATTAACTATGGAAAAACTCCAGAGCGCCTAGAGCACCATCTGCGAATTCCAGTATCAGAACTCGAGAAGGTGAGTCAGCCAGATGGCAGCAAGGCTTACCGATTGAAGCTGAGACTTCCCTCCCTCAGTGATGTTTCCTATGTCGCAATCCAGGCCGAAAATGCTAGCGGATTATCACCAATGACACAGCCGATGAAGATCCAGTAGCACTAAGAGGCACACTCTAATCGTCGAGATATTTCACTCTTAGATATTTCAAGAAGGAATCAACTCCAGCAGCTCTTCCCAACACTTGAGCCATCAGCTCTTGCGAGGGATATCTCTGCCCATGTTGGTGGACACTCCGCTGCAACCACTCCCTGAATGGAGCGTAGTCCCCCTTCGATAGCGCTGCGTAACCCGTGGGCTGAGTGCTAACGAAGTGCTGAAATAGCTCAGCTGCGTAAATCGCACCCAGTGAATATGTGGGGAAATAACCAAAAGCGCCAATATACCAGTGTGTATCCTGCAAGACACCCTCTAAATCAGAGGGTGGCGTAATGCCCAGATAATCTCGATAAGCGTCATTCCACGCGGCAGGGAGATCGTTCACGGCAAGATCTCCTTCAACCAGCGCCCGCTCCAGCTCGAAGCGAATAATTACATGCAGACTATAACTAACCTCATCCGCCTCGACTCGAATAAGACTGGGCTGGACCCGATTAACATGTCGATAGAAATCGTCAGCCGAAAACTGACTGAGTCTTCCGGGAAATGCTTGATCTAAGAGGGAATAATGCAGATCCCAAAAAGGCTTAGCACTTGCGACATGATTCTCCCAGATTAGCGATTGCGATTCATGAATACTAAGAGAGCAGGCTTTGCCTAGCGGCAGTCCATCGAACTGCTTCTGTAAACCCTGATCGTAAATTCCGTGCCCCGCCTCATGCACCACGGCGAACATCCCGCCCAGAAAACTATCTTCATCAAAGCGAGTGGTTAGGCGCACGTCTCTGGGGCCAACGGTCTCGCAGAAAGGATGAACTGTTCCATCAATACGACCCCCCGAAAGATCGAAGCCCATCAAACTTACTAGCTTAGTAAAAAGTGCCAGCTGCCGATCTTTGGCGTAGCCCCCTCGCGGGAAATCAACTATCGGTCGAGAGCGACCCTTTTCTACCGCCTGCTGCAAAAGCGAGGTCAAACGAGGACGGAGGTCCGCAAACAACGCGCCGACCTCGGCAACTTTGCCGTCTGGCTCAAACTGATCAAATAGCGCCTCATACAGCGACGCGCCAGGTCGACGCACAACTTGCGCAAATTCGACGCTTAGGTGCAGCAGGGCTCGCAACTCCTTCGCTACTACAGCAAAATCCTTAGTGGCTCGAGCTTCGATCCATTTCTCTCGCGTGACCGAAGTCTGCTCGGCTCTGGCCCTGACTAGGTCCGCCGGAACACGCATCTCTAAATCTAGATCTCGCCAAGTGCGAGTAACATTAACTCTCTGGTCCTCAGTCAGATCGCCTTTGGAACGCAGTTCGTGCACTAGGTCAATGAAATGCGGATCTGTAAATCTTTGGTGCTGAAGTGACCTTAGATACGCCAACTGTTCCGCCCGAGCCTGACCTCCAGCGCTCGGCATATAGACTTGTTGATCCCAGCCCAGCAGATCGCCAATCTGAGCTAGGTTATTGACCTCGCTCATCCGCGTCAGAAAATGTTGGTATAACACGTCAGAGGTCATTCAAGATCACTCATTTTGAAGCGCTATTTTGAGCGTTAAATCCCAATTCATGAAGCTCAGAAAAAAGTTGAGGATTGGCGAAGAGAAAAGAGTCCGCGAAGACTGAAAATTCGCTCTCTAGCGCGCGTGAGATGTGTCCACTGCGGCCCCCCGCCTCCTCCACAATCAAGGATCCGGCGGCAACATCCCAGGAGCGGAGCGAATATTCGAAAAAAGCGTCAAAACGCCCACAAGCTACCCAACACTGATCCAGCGCCGCCGATCCGAACCGGCGAATATCGCGCACTGCCATGAAAATAGCCTCGTAGGCCGGCTTGTAGCGCCCCCACTTGGCCACATGATCGTAGGGAAAACCGGTCGCGACCACACTTTTTGATAGTATGGGCTGAGTTGAGACAGCGATCTTCTCGCCGTTTAACCGCGCGCCCTGCCCGACAATTGCTGAAAACATCTCATCGCGAATCGGATCGTAGACGACCCCTGCCACTCGCTTGCCGTCCTTCAAAACACCAATCGAGATAGAAACATGGGGTATAGCTTTGGCAAAGTTGTTGGTCCCATCAATTGGGTCAATGATCCAAGCAAATCCGGACTCCACTAGTTGCTCTAATGAACTGCCGGTGGAAGCTGAGATCTCTGAGGCACTCTCCTCGCCGATAATCCGATGCTCCGGAAAAGCTGCTTGAATCTGAGAACGAATCTGTGCTTCAGCCCAGATATCAACCTCAGTTACCAGCTCGTCGGATTCCTTCTGCATGATCTGGAAGGCTGAGGGCTTATCAACCTCGGACTTAATGCGAGAGCCTACCGCTCGGGCGCTCGACTGAGCGACTTCACAAATCTGTACGAGATATTTGGGGTCTAGCTGGGACATGGTGGAAACCTCCGCTGAAGTCTATCACCTGAGCCACCGCTACGAAACTAGAGCCTAGCCCTCGGTGTCGTTAGATTCCCACCATTTCTGGTCGGGTCCAAGTTGAAATTCCTTTACTGAGCCGCTTTCGTCCTTAATCTGGGCGAAGCCCTTACTGACGAACTTGGAGCCATCCTTCTTTTTATTGGACTTATCCCATTCGTCAGCGGCAAAGATACCTGCGCCGACACCACGAGGGTCGTTGCTGTTTCTAAGCGCCAAGCTGATACGGCCGATTGCTCCCGCGGTACGAAGCTTTAGTGAGTCGTCGGCAGTCACAGCCAGGGTGACTGTGGAGGATGGAGAAACTCGACTGATCTCGCCCTCTTCTCGGTCCTTAATCTTTTCTGTCTTACCATTATAAGAGAGCACCACGGCATCCTCAACAGCAACGCGGGTCTTGTCGACATTGTCTTCAGGATCTCGATACGTAACCTGCACGTCGACGTGCGCACCAGGTGTAGCCCAACCCTCAACTCCGGCAGTTGCGTCGACTTCAATCGTCACGGCACGGTATCCGGGAGGGATCAGCTCTGCGACACCACCAACAATTGGCGTAGCAGAAAGATTACTTCGAAGTATTGGTTGATTAGCTGGAATTCCGACCTTGGCGTACATCTCCTTTACGCCCTCCATATCACGCACTGCCCCCTCGGGCACTTCGCTACGTGGCCAGTAAAGTTCTTTAAGAGCAACTGAGGTGAGCTTCGCGCCCTGCGGGACTGGCGCCGTCGGCGCGACTAGGGCAACTGTGCCAAAAACATCTGAAAGCTGTGCTTTACCATCTTTCAGTTCCGGCTTAGCTTCGACCTGACTCTGGTTGTAAACTAGTAAGCCGATTACAATCAGTAACGAGAGAACGAAAGTGCCTCCTCCGACAACAAGCATCCTTTCGCGCTGAGCTTGCCCGCGCCGACTGCTTGTTCCGCCACCAAATCCTGAGTTCATGGGTAGACCCTTCACGTCCGTTTTCCTTCGCTATGGAAGCCTTAAAGTAATACGTCTTCCCCTTTGTTATCCGCTTTTCAGGGCAAAACGTTTCATTGCTTCAGCTGATGCGCCGCGGTTTAAAAAAAAGGCAAGAATTATGCCGCGTTACCGTAAAAAATAGTTAGCGCTGGGAACTCAAACGGTGGTTCCCCAAGGTGTGGGCAAACCCTTGTAGTTCTTCGAGTCGTTGGCAGCCATACCCCCCAGCGAATTCGCCGGTCGTAAAGCTGCGCATTGAAGGACTAGTATCTTCGCTGGTCAACTCTGACACTAAACTCGGCTCAAGCGCCGTCCCCTCGTTCCATTCATTCCAGGAGGTGACAGCGAGAAGTGCACGAGGATCGTCTAAATGCGGACGGGCCCACCGCTCCAGAGCCTCCTTCAAAAATGAACGTTCAGGGATACCAAATCGATCTGGGACCACGTAGTGATTGGCCGCGTGGCGAACGCCGCGGTCGTTGTAACTAGGAATGACGCCCGGGAAAAAAAGTTGATTGGCGGAAGCCGCAATACGAGCATAGCGCTGATAAAGTCTCTCAACATCTCCGAGAAACTGCTCTGCTCCTTCAGCTCCGGCATATTGCTGACGTGTCGTCTCGTATGGATTGTAAGCGGTAATTGCATCAAAGGCCGAAAGTCGGTTCCAATCAGGAGTACCTTCAGGCAGCAACGTCGTAGGCTCCCCGCCACTCTTGGTCAGCGCATTAAAGAAAACTTCGTCTCCCACCAAAAAAAGCTCCTCGCCCGTCCTAGCCTTGACGTGCGCTCGAACAAAACGAAAGGCGGGTGCAATGCTGCCCAACAGATGCCGGGAGGCGTAAACAAAGAGCACCGGGCGGCCATTGATGCGCAAGTAGTTCGGGTTCTTTTGTACAACCTCCTGGACCAGAAAAACCCAATCTCCTATCAGGTCTTCGACACGTTCTCGAGTTAGAAACACTTCGTTGGGTTGCTCTGCCTCGAGAGACATTGCCGAGCCGCGCTTTAAATCAATTGTTTCATACTGCAAAGCGATCTTGACGGGAGTCGAAGATTTGCGAGCCTCCTCCAAATAGATCTGAATACGGCGCTTCAATCTCTCCCGCGTCGGCCACCAATCGAGAATCAAAAAATCAATTCCAGCTTCCTCAGCCCACACTAGGTGCTGAGGAAAAACTCCCCCTTCGCGCAAAGTATACTCACCAAGCGCAGGACCAGCCGGCGGAGTCAACTTACTTGCGGCATACCCGTGAGACCAATTTTCAGGAAACCAGGAATAGTAGTGCGCACCGATTCGAGGAGCAATACTGCCGCTGGCTTGCGGGAGGAGTGGCAACAGAACAATCACAGCCAGCCAGCTTAAGATAACGAATGCCGGAATCCTCGAGGTGATGCGGAACCGGCGTCGGATAACCTCGTCCACACTCGGTCGATCCCAGATTAAGGCCTGAGTTATCAAGAGTGGAATTGTCGCATTGAGTACGAAGTGAACCGCCGTCAGCACTCGAGACGTAATCTCACTTAGCGCAAAAACGCCACCAATCTGCAGATAAACGCTCTCCAGCAGTAGCGTTACTAAAGCCAAGAGCGCTGCTGAATTAAAGAGCTTAGGCGATTTGATGTTACCAGAACTCTCCGCCAATTTTGCGGAGAGATAAGAAAGCGCTACCAGCAAGATCAAACTCCAGTCGAAGGCCCTAGCGAGAGACGCCGACTGGAATAGATTAAAACTACGACTCGAGAGTGTGCCCGGAAGGGCTAAGCTGACAGCGAGGATCGGACGACCCTCGCTGTATGCGGCACTATAAAACATCAAGCCTAAAAGTAACCCTAGAGCGAGACGAATCGCAACCCAGTGGGGCTGCTTGCACAACCTCGTCCAGGGATTCCAACTTACTAAGTATCGTAGCAGACCGAAGGCCGCACAGCAGGCACTCCACAGTAGAATTACTTTCAATAACGAATAGCCGCTACCATCGACAGACGAAAGCGTTACAAACCGCTGATCGACCGGGGAGATATTGGGCACGGGCGAGTCACCCGGGACGACGGGTAGGCTATCAAATGGGCGAACGAGATCTCCCGTTACTACAGCAAACACTGCAAAGATTAGAAGTGAGAGCGAGAAAGAGAGGCGTCGCACTATTCCCAGACTTCCTTAATATTCAGCTGCACAGTGGAGATCCCCTGGTAAGTGTTCATCTCGGGGTGGAAGGCGAGACTAATTTCTCGTCCCTTCGTAAGTAATGGATGGCCATGCATCCTCCAGGCTACGGCTCCGACGCTTACTTTTCCATCTGCTAGCCTAAGGCGAAGGTGTTTGTCGGCAAGACTTTGCACCGATTCAATTAAAACTCCATGCGAAACTAAGAGCGGCGAAGGATTGCCTATTCCAAAGGGTGCTAGTTTTTCCAGCTCATCGACCAGTTTAAAATCCACCTCCCGTAACGCCACCTCGACATCGGCTAGTTTACGGGGCTTAAGCTGTTCGGGAGAGAGTAATCTAGCTGCCGCAGCGACAAATCCTTGTTGAAACTCCGCTAACTTCTCGAAGCTCACGGTAAACCCGCCAGCCTGCGCGTGCCCGCCATGTTTCACCAATAAACTATCGAGAGACTGCAAAACTTCCGCTACATGAAAACCAGGAACACTTCGCACCGATCCCTTGGCAACAGCCACCTGTTTTCCACCGATCACCGCTTCTCCCGGCGCCATCACCGCAGCTGGCCGATAATACTGCTCAACTAATCTCTGCGCGACGATGCCAATCACTCCGGCGTGAAAATCTTCACCAAATATAGCAAAAGCCTGTCCGGTTAGCAGCGCGGGCTCCGCCTGAATGGCGTCAAGGCAAGATAAGCGAACCTGATCTTCAATACTTTTTCGTTCGCTATTATAACGATTGATCTGCTCCGCGATTGCCTGTGCCTTAGCGCGATCTTTGGTCGTGAGAAGTTCAAACACCTCCCCGGCATCATCCAGGCGTCCTGCAGCATTGATGCGAGGACCAATCGCAAAAGAGATGTGTCCAGCGCTAAAATTCTTGGATTTATCTAAGCCGGATACAACCTTTAGCGCTTCTAAGCCGGGGCGCTTTGTTACACGAAAGACCTCGACACCTCGCGAAGCAATAATCCGATTAAGGCCGGTTAAAGGAACCATGTCACAGATCGTACCCAATGCCGCGAGATCAAGAAAGTCCTTCGGATCTGGTAACTGAGACAAGCGCTGCTGAAGCTCGGTTGAGCTTCTAGTGCGAGCACACTGACGTAGAACAATCAGTAACATCCAAACCAGGCCTGCAGCACAGAGCTGGTGTTCCTTGAACTCGCACCCAGGCTGGGTGGGATTGACTATCACATCAGCCGGAGGAAGCTCCTGCGAATAATGGTGATCTACCACAATCACCTTCATCCCTAAGCGCTTAGCGAGCGCTATCTCGGAGAGGCTACTAATGCCGCAATCAACTGTAATTAAAAGCTCCGTCCTAGCACGGCCTAACTTTTCAATGGCAGATTTTACGACTCCATAGCCCTCAGTAAAACGGTTCGGGGTATAGCGATTTACGATGCCACCCAGAGCAGAGAGATAGAGATCCAACTGCGCCCCAGAGCTCAGCCCGTCGACATCAAAATCACTGTAAATTGTAATCTGCTGCCCTGCTTCAATCGCCTCCAACATCATCTCCGCCGCCGTAGCGATATTCTTGATACCTTGCGGATCGGGCAGATGATCACGTAGCGAGGGGAATAAAAATGCTTGAGCTTTCTCCACTGAGTCCACGCCCCTGGCTACCAATATTCGCGCAAGCACTGTGGAGACATTTAATTGAGCAACCAACTCGTCGATCTCAACTTGCTTCAAACCGTTTCGCAATTCGCGAGTGCTAACTTCCGCTCTCGCTGGGATATGAGCTGGCCAATTGATGGCTGAGGTAGCAGAAGCTAAATTAGGTGAGGGCATTCACCAAACATAGACTCTCGGGAGCTGTAGTTCAACTCCTTCGTTAGACATGGTGACAGATAATCTACGCGGCAGAACAGGGGGAAACTAAGTGGCGAAACTAATGTGACGATGATCGGTTCTGAAAAATGCTGCGAAGCTCTTCCAGCACGGTATAACTACGACTACTTAACGAGTTCAGTTCGTTTCCTTGCGCGCCACCTACGACTAGCACATCCTCGCACTCTTCCAGGAGAACATTGAGGTCCTCCTCAATAACGACAAGTGCTGCCCGCTCATAGGGAGCTTCAATCGAACGCACGGCTTGATCCACATATTCCAGGCAGAGAGCCAATTTTCGGTAGGTCTCCCGGACTTCTCCCATCCCTGACGGCACTGGCGACACCACTGGCAACACTACGGGCAAAACCGTGGAAATCAAGGAATGTTGACGAAAACTACTACTAGCCATGAAATAGCTATCGTCTCCGACTAGAGCGATCTTAAGTTTTCAACGCGCTTCTAAGTCAAAAGATTGGCAAAAAAGTTTCTATTACTTCGATTGACAATCGGTAGAATGTGTTAACTAGCTGTAACCGAAGAGCTCGGGCGAGAGCCCTAACGCTCGTAGTGTTGAGCTGGGGCTAACCTCTCCGCCAATCATTCGCCGACGAACTTCGACAGCATAAGAGAGGTAGCCATTTTCTCGCGCTAGCTCTCGCAGAGTAGAGAGTTCAACAGCCGCTCCCCCAGCGCTCGCCATCGCACTCCGCAAAGTGTCGCTAACTTTCAGAAACTCAAAGACACCGACTCGCCCCATGATTCCACTCTGCCCGCATTCTTCGCAGCCAGGTGAAGTTCGGATAGTTGATTCCGCATTCAGTTGAAAAGCTTCGCGTAAAGCCTCAGTCGGAGGCTCAGATCTAACGCAGGCCGGACAGTTTACCCCCACGAGGCGCATTGAGATTAGCAGCTTTACCGAGGCGGCAATCAGTTCGGAGGAGACGCCAATCTGCCGCAGCCTGACGATCGCCTCTAGCGCATTCGCCGCATGAATCGTTGAGAGCACTAAATGCCCAGTTAAGCCTGCCGTGAGTGCGACTTCCGCCGAACGCGCTTCCCGAATCTCCCCGATCATTAGCACATCGGGATCTTGTCGGAGAATGGCCGGCAAGAGTGTCGCGTAATCTAACCCCTGCTTATTGTTGACCTCAGTCTGCGTAACTCCTGCGATCCTGCACTCCACGGGATCTTCAATCGTAACAAGATTGCGCATTGCGCCAACCAGTGAGCGAAGTATCGAGTACAGTAGGGTAGACTTTCCACAGCCGGTCGGACCTGCGACAATTATCGAGCCCGAGTCTAAACCTAAGTAAGCCCGAAGTGTTCGCTCCTGCTCCTCGGTTAAGCCGAGTGCCGCAAAGCTTTCACTGCTCGAATTATGTTGCGCAGCCTGATCGCCATCTAGGAAGCGCAGCACAGCCTTCTCGCCATAGGTGGTGGGAATGACTGAGAGCCGGATTCGTCGAGAGCTGTCGAGAAAATGCTCGGTGAAGGCTCCCTCCTGGGGAAACCCCTCCACGGTTAGATCCAACCTCGCTAGTACCTTAAGTTTTCGAATGACGCCTTTCGCGAGGGCTGGCTCTGCCGGCAGTTCATTTAGCTCTCTCAGCAAGCCGTCGACCCGCACCCGACAGCTCAGGCCGTGCGCACGGAGCTCGATATGTAGGTCGGAGCTATTCAGCGAGATTGCGTACTCCAAGAGACGTTGTAGAAACTCAGGGGCGCTACGACAGTCGGCCACAGCTAAGGTGTTTGCAAGGTAGGCACTCTCTATTGCTCGGCTTAGACCCGCCGCATCGTCCATCTTCTCTATTTCAATCTCGAAATCGGAAACTGCAAAGCGCAGCTCTTGCAGCTGTTGCAACGAGAAGCTGTTGGGCACCGCGACAGTTAGTAACGCCGCATCTGGCTGGTGCTTGATAATCGTCAGTGGCAAGACCTGCAATCGGGTGGCCAACTTATGCGAAACGAGCGATCGCGCGTCGGCGGTTGAACAGCGAGCGAGTAATCGGGAACGCTGGAGCTCCGCCAGGGGGGACTTAAACGAGTTGATGGCAGGTAAGAGACGTTCAGCTTGCTTAAGATTTGACTCCATATAAGGCAGTGTCGCCAGATATAAGCCGAGTGTTGTTATCGGAAAACATAGCTATTAGCTCACAAACCTATGGGCAAAAGTGGTTGTCGAGGCGGCGGGCTTTCTGTTAACCTCCCTCCCGTTGCACACTGCCTCCCGCTGTAGGCTGCCTCCCGTGGCACACTGCGAGGTGTGAAACATCCCGAAATCAACATAATGCTTAAGTCGTTTTTTTGAGAGGAGTAAGGAGATGATTGGGATCTACATACTGGCCACAATATTTAGCCAGTTTTCGCCCCCAGCACTTTTCCCATCCGCCTATCCCTTTGCGCCCTTTGTCTTCGAAGATGTCTTCGAAGAGGGTATCTCTGGACAAACCTCCGAGGTGGAATTGGTAGTCGATCAACTTAACGGAGTCCGTGTTGGCACACCCGTCGCACTGGATGGAGAGATTATCGGTTCAGTGAAGCAGATTCAGGGCGAGAAATCGAAGCGCGCTGTTAAAACTACTCCTAGATCGTTTAACCTTAAGCTTGCCTTTGAAGTTTCTGGCGGATTGGATCTTCGCTCCGGAGCGATTGGCATTATCACTTCACCAATCTCCCGCTTAACCAGCGCGCCCCAGACGGTAGTAGAGCTAATAAACCCTAAAGAGGAAGAGGCCAGGCCAGCCCTCAAGAGCGGAGAAAAACTTCGTGGTTTTGGCTCATTGAGTGATTTTTGGGCATCACCCTCTGAGCTTAGTATCCTCTGACTGACCGTTAAAGGCACGTTTGCCGGCACGATAGCGCCCCTGGTTGCCATAACAGACTTATGATGTTTGCACTTCCTGCAAACGTTTGGTTGTAGGAGTTCGGGAAAAATGGAAGCACTAAAAAAAGCTGAAAAAGATTTCTTCGAAGAGCTGGGACTTGAAGTTGCCCACGGAGAAGTAGAAGTTGGTGAGACCTATCCTATTTTCGGCATGATCACTAAGGTGATCGACGAAACTCCTGGCAATGTAACGATTGAAGTTAACAATAGTATCGTTGCTAAAGTGCACATCTATGATGCCGAGAAGATCGAGCTACTCAAGCAACGCGCCTTCGAGTCCGGCATCTTTGTTTCTAAGGTAATCACCAAAGAGCCCTCAATTCAGGTTGAGTGCAGAACAATCGTTTTTGGTCGGCCCCAAGCTCACCACGTCTGAAGCTACCTATTTCACCGTATTCATGCTCTAGTGTTCGAGCCTTAGATCGGCTGAGCATCTGAACGCTACTGAAGATATTTCAGGGGAGTATTTGAATTGGGTCTGGATCGCATGGATTATCTGAGCGGGCGAGCTAATCAACCAAATATTTCCTCCCGTGGAAGCGGATCGACAGACTGGGCTGAGATCGTCGGCCTGATTAAAAGCATCACGGTCTTCCTCTGCATCGCACTTCTACTGAGAGCTTCCGTCGTAGAAGCCTTCAAAATCCCCTCCTCTTCCATGGAGAACACGCTCCAAGTTGGTGATCACATCCTCGTCAACAAGCTGAGCTACGGTCTGCGCTTACCGTTTTTTAAGCAGACCTTGGCGAATTTTCAAGACCCCACCCGGAATGAAATTGTCGTCTTCACTCTTCCGGATGATGTCACCACCCCCGAGACGGATGAATCTGAGACCAATATCATCAAGCGGATTGTCGCCATCCCGGGTGACAAAATTGAATTGGTGGGGCGGACTCTGCGAATTAACGATAAAGCTGTCTCTGAAGAGCACGCGCAGTATATTCACGGAGGCACAAAGGACTTTGGGCCTGTGATCGTACCGGCCGGTAAAATCTTGCTGCTTGGAGATAATCGCGACGCTTCAAAGGATGCTAGATACTGGAGAGATCCCTTCCTCGATATTAGCCGAATCAAGGGACGAGCCTTCATCATTTACTTCTCTTGGTTTTCTATCTTTCGTATGTTTACGATTCTCCGGTAACTTCTGCGGAGTATTATGCCGTCATTACTAGAACAGCTGAACTCGCTTAACTCGGGTGCCGTACTGTTTGATCTAAGCTCTAGCCCCATTTTCAAAATGGCGGGACCGGATGCTGTTAGATATCTTCACGGCCGAATTACCCAGGATGTAAAATCGCTCAAGCCGGGAAACAGTGTTCGCTCGCTAGTGCTAACTCCCCAAGGTCGAATTCAAGGACACTTTCAGCTGCTCAATCTGGGTGACGAACTATTGGTAATTCCGGATCCTCTGAACGATCAGGAGCAGAGTGAGTTCATTCAGGCGCTGTTACAGTTTAAAGTAGCGGACCAACTCACGCTAACTCTAAGTAATCTTAGTTTGCTAGCATTAGTTGGCGCAGCCTCGCAGGAATGCCTGCTGGAACTAGGACTTGCAGTGCCCAGTATGAAGAACGAACTGCTGAAGAGTCAGTTACTGGGCGAGGAGATAATTGTAATCAATCAACCCAGCAGCGGGGAAACTTTGGCAGTTCCGGCAGAAAGTGTGCCGGGGTTTGAGATATTGGTTCCCCAGGCTAAGCGTAGCGAGCTGCTTTCTCGGCTGACTAGTAATAGACAGCTACTGATCGGTAGCGAAGAGGGCTACGAAGCGCTGCGGGTTATCGCTGGGAGACCTCGCTGGGGCATGGAATTAAGCGAGAAAATACTTGGTCCAGAGATCCCCGTGACCGAGCTAGTCTCATTTAATAAAGGGTGCTACGCCGGGCAAGAGGTGGTTGAGATGGCAACTGCTCGAGGGCGCCCTAACCGCCAACTGCTTCGTTTCTCCGCGAATACTAAAGATTTACCGGTCCAAGCACTTCTCGGTAAGGAGCTTCACCTGGCGGAAGGAGATTCAACAACAGCCGTTGGCCAGGTGACCAGTATCGCCACCTTGCCCGAGCGCACTCGCCTGCTAGCTTTCGTGAAGACCTCCGCTGCAGAGCTTAACCTGACCTGCAACGGCATTCCTCTCACCCGGCTCTGAAATCTTCTGTGAATGCTTTCGCCCTCTATCTTCATCTTCCGTTCTGCGTTCACAAATGTCCCTACTGCGATTTTAACTCCTACGGACTGGAAGATTACCTAAAGAAGAACCAACTTACTTCTACAAGTGTTGAAGAGCGCTACACGGCAGCTTTAATTTCGGAGCTGTCCGCACGCGCAGCAGAGCCCGACTGGGAAGGCAGAGAGATCAGCACAATTTTTTTCGGTGGTGGAACTCCTTCGCTTTTTTCACTGGACTCCCTGGCGCAGATCATCCACGCCATCCACCGTCATTTCAAACTTTGTGACGACATCGAAATAACTCTCGAAGCCAACCCCGGCACTATTCGCGAGGAGCTAGCCCAAGAAAAGCTCTTCGGACTGAGAAAACTGGGAGTCAACCGCATTAGCATGGGGACCCAGAGCTTTAATAATAAAAAGCTGGCCAAACTCGGGCGCATCCACCGAGTGGAAGACGCCGTGCTTGCAGTGGCCAATGTCAGAGCGGCTGGTTTTGAGAATTTCAATTTAGATCTGATGTACGGAATCCAGGGCGAAACGATTGCGGAACTGAGAGTAGATCTTGAAGAGATAACTAAGTTTAGTAGTCAGCATATCTCAGCCTACTGTTTGACAATCGAGCCAGGAACGGAGTTCGGCAGATTGGCCAAGAAGGGGCACTCCATCACAGTGGACGAAGAGCTACAGGCTGAGATGTATGACTTCGTCAAAGATTCGCTGCAAGCGCGAGGCTATCAACAATACGAGATTAGCAATTTTGCCAAGCCTGGAGAGGCCTGTCGGCACAACCTGGCCTACTGGAGTGGAGTTGATTATCTAGGGCTCGGGGCCGGCGCTCATAGCTATCGACGCGCGCAAGTCCCAAGCGCAAGTTTCGGCTACCGTTGGTCGAACCTCCCCGGACCGCTAGAGTTCATGAATCGCAGAGAGCGGGGACTGCCCACCAAGCAACTTGAGGAGGAGATAGATCTGCCACAGGCCATCACCGAATTTTTCTTTCTTCGTTTAAGAAAAAATTGCGGCGTCTCTCGAGCAGAATATCAGTCAGAGCTCGGCCTGAGCTTCTCACCAGAGTTAGAGGGCTCGATAGAGCAGCTCGTCAAACAGGGTCTGCTGACTGATGATGGCCAACGCATAGCGCTAACCGCTCGTGGATTTCTCTTTGCTAATACGGCATTCGAAACTATTAGCAGCGCAATCGTGGTCGAGAATAGCTAGACTAAATCCTTTAAGCTCAATGCGCGGCGCGCTTGCGTTTTCGCTTTCGCACCACTTTTTCATTATGCTCAGCTATGAGGGGGTATCTCTCGGGGTTTTCTAGCGAATCGATGTGCAGATCGATGTCTAGCGCAGGCCAACGCAGGTGATCGGGTCGCGGAGAAATGACTTTGAGCACGTCGGCTACTGATTCTTCTCGGAACCACGGATAAGACTTATGATCGAGGAAATATTCCTTCCCCTGAGCGATCACCCATACTCCGAACGGAGTAACCGTGGTCACCTCACATCCCAAAGAAATTTTTCCAAGCTTTCCTGAATTTCGCACGTTCCTTCTCCACAATTTTCTGAACCTTTCTAAGCTCCCTTTCTGACCAGCCCGCTGAATTGGCAAAGGAAACGACAGGTTCAAGCCAAAACTTAGCCTCGCCGTCGGATGATATCACATGAACGTGGGGCCTAGTTTCTTCCCTCGCAAAAAAAAGAAAAAGCGATAAGGTCCAATGGCCAAAATCGTTGGATTCATTGGAGAAAGTTTACATATAGAGGTATCGGAGTCGACCCAGAATTATCGCTAACCAATCCCTCTTATTAATTTTGCCGAGTTATTTTTTTACTCCCCCTCGCTCGACTTCGAATACTCCACCGCATGTGATTTGGAGTCTGGCAAATGGACATTTATAAAAGCAACGCCGAGGTAAACCCATTGTGCTGTCCAGTTGCTATAAGGTTACGAATCAAATCCATAGGGGCCTGTCGAAAAATGGAGCTTCAGCTTCATTTTTCGACAGGCCCCAGAGGAGATCGCCAAATTGCGCCGCTTTGCTGCACCGCTCCCACGCGGGACACATGACGAGCGGATGACCGCGCGCGCAGCAGTCTTGGGTAGCATTGATCTTACCTTGCGCCCCTGCGGCAGAAGCGGTGCCACGATTTTGAGCGCAATCGGCGAATCAGAACCGTGGATAGTTTGGTCTCGTGACCTCTATGAACAGGAGTTTGGAAGTTAAATAAAGATTATTCAGACTTTTCTTTGGCGAGCTTTTCCGCAGTTTCTGCTTCCCTGTCATCTTTCTTTTCTTGCAACTGCTTAATCAGTCCGGCGACACCGTCCTTTCGAACGATGCCGGCGAATTCGCTGCGGTAGTTACTGGCAAGGCTGATGTTTTCGATGACAATGTCGTAGATCATCCACTTCCCCTGCAGAAGATAGACTCGGTAGTTGAGTGAGACGTTATCTCCCTTATCAAACAGGTTAGTCTTAATAAGCGCTCGATTTCCGTTGACGTTTTCACCGAGAAAACTGATGGTGGTTTGGTCTACCTTGCGGACCTTAGAAAGATAAGTATTGGAGAGCAGTGCGCTAAACAAAGTTGTAAACTCCCGTTGCTCTTCCGGCGTAGCTTTGCTCCAGTTCGCTCCGAGGCTCTGTTTTGACATCTCGGCAAAATCAAAGATGGGGTTGATAACTGAGCGAAGCTCAATATCAAGCTGCTCCTCGGGAATTTTGCCCTTCTTTGTTTCAACAACCCCGCGAATATCTTCAATGGCCTTCATCACCAACTTACCAACATCAGTGGAAGCTTGCTTGGCAGAGGCCACGGTGGCCGAGAGCAGTAAAGTTAGAGCGAAAAGAGTAGAGAGAACCGCGCGCATAGCCTGGCCTTACAAAAGATTAAATTGGTTATTCCATTCGATGGATTAGTTTACCGACAATATCCTCAAATTCCACGGCAGATTCGGTATTGATGATCTTACCACCCTGCGGCACGAAGCTATCTGATCCACCGGGGGCGACTTTTACATAACGCTCGCCGATAATTCCCTTAGTTCTAATGGCGATCATGTCATCTTCGCGAAGTCTTACACCGTCGCGAATCTTCATCATCACCACGGCCGAGGTGCCGTTATTCTGCTGGTCCGAGGGTGGTTTGAGTATGATATTGGTCACCTCACCAACAGGAACGCCGGCGATCTCTACCGGTGCTCCAGCATCAAGCCCTGCCACGTTATCAAACTCGGCGTTCAGTTCGTAAAATCCTGTGTTTAAAAACTGCATTTTGGCGATAGTAATCGCTAAGTAGGCCAGACAGCCAAGACCTATTACCACAAACAAACCGACCAGGGTCTCTACTGAGTAGCTTTTTCTCGGTAGGATAACGTCTCTTGAAATTTTGCTCTCTGCCACTATCTTTATGTCCTAAAGCTGTACTCTCTGACTAACACTGCCTGACTGACTGACTGCCTACCTGACTGACAAGGCCTGCCTAAAAATCGTTCACACCTCAAACCATCTGAATGGGTCCAGTAGTGCGACCATCAATAAATTGCCGGACGACCGGGTTCACCGAGGCGAGGAAAGACTCGACCGGACCCTCCTCTTGAACGACCCCCTTATACAGCATGGCTACCCTGTCGCACACCTGGAAGACCTCCGGAATTTCATGGCTGACTACAATTGCCGTAATTCCAGAAGCTTTTTGTGTTGCTTTAATAAGCTCGTAGATCTCTTGCCCGGTCTTCGGATCTAGCCCTGTATTGGGCTCATCAAAGAGCATCACCGAGGGATTAGTCACCAAAGCTCGGGCGAGCCCCACTCTTTTACGCATCCCAATCGAAATTTCACCCGGCATCGCGCCCTCACTGCCCTTGAGACCAACGTCATTTAATCGACGCAAGCTCTGCTCCCTAACTTGGGCGGCACTCAGCTCTCGACGCTGCAACAACGGGAACGCCACATTCTCATAGACCGTCAAGGAGTCTAGCAGCGCAGCGCCCTGAAACAGCATGCCCATCTGGGAACAGATCTGCCGACGCATTTGGCCGTTCTTGGCTTCAGTCATCGACTGGCCATCGATCAGAACCTCGCCAGCATCCGCCTCGATTAAGCCAGTTAGGATTTTCAGCAGGACGCTCTTACCCGTGCCGCTCGGACCGACGATGGCAATCGTCTGCCCAGAAGGAATTGTTAGGCTCACACCGGAGAGCACCGGTTGGGAGCCAAAGGATTTAAATAAATCTCTAATAACGATCACGTGTTTGCTACTTATGTCGTTAGAGGAATACCTGAGTCAGAATCGAAGTAAGGAAATAATCTAAGACCAAGATCACCACCGATGCCGTTACCACGGCTGAGGTTGTAGCTCGGTTAACACCAACCGCACCAAAGCCGCAGGTCCACCCCTTATAACAGGAGATCCACGACACACAGAATCCGAAGGCGACTGACTTGATGAAACCCGAAATCACATCCACATCGCTGACAGATTGGTAGATCTGAGTCATGAACGTGCCGGAGGAGAGATCTAAGGTATGCACGCCGACAATGTATCCTCCGCTAATACCGACGATGTTAAAGATCGCCGTTAGCAGGGGGACTGAGATAACGCCGGCGATAACTCGGGGCACCATTAAATAGCGAATTGGATCAACTGCCATCGAGCGCAGGGCGTCTACTTGCTCTGTGATCTTCATGATCCCTAATTCGGCGGTCATCGCTGAGCCGGCTCGACCGTTGACCATCAACGCAGTCAATACCGGGCCCAGCTCTCGAATCAAACTGAGCGCCACGGCAGAACCCGTAAAGGCGGACGCGCCGAATTTCGACAAGGTATATTCAGCTTGCACGGCAAGCACCGCGCCAGTGAAGAGCCCGACCAGGGCGACTACCGCTAAGGACTGCACGCCGATGACGTACAGCTGTTGAACGATTAACCCTAGGCGGTAAGGGGGGGTCAGAGCCTTGAGGATCACCTTGAAGATGAAAATCCAAGCGTCACCAACGCCAGTCAGCCAATTTATAAATCTTGTGCCGACTATCTCTAGAAATTTAACCAAGCCATCCATGAAAACTAGCGCCGCTCAACCACTCGCATCAACTCAACTCTCAACAATGCTACGAAATCCCTTTCCAACAAAGTAGTATTCATTAGACGTTTTTCGGCTAGAATCCAAGCAAACTCTCTGAAGCTTCACAAACCAAGGATTCATCCGCTTAAAGAGTAGCTCACTATCGGGACTTGGAAAAATCTTAGCGATTAGCCAGCCGCCCTCCTTCAGTAGCTCCTGCGCGGTGGCAAAGGCGATCTCGACTAGCTCAAGGGAACCGGCGATATCTCGGTCCTTGATTCCGGAGATATGTGG
>Ga0163155_10000924_pt1 | contig 36159 bp, 34 predicted proteins | sample OliLakLV19SP4G1_FD_148611 | JGI IMG/M metagenome (GOLD analysis project Ga0163155, IMG submission 148611) | Freshwater microbial mat bacterial communities from Lake Vanda, McMurdo Dry Valleys, Antarctica - Oligotrophic Lake LV.19.SP4.G1 | ecosystem: Environmental > Aquatic > Freshwater > Lake >... | reverse complement strand
GACCGATAGCAAGGCAGTAACGGTAAAAGTTTCTCCCTCATTTACACTCACGGGAACCAACCCTACCACGTGCGACACTGCCACCGGCACGGTGACCATCGCCTTTAATGCAACAGCCCCAGCAGGTGGCCCCTACTCCTACTTCATAAGTGGATCATCTTTTAATCAACAGGGGTTCAATCAAACCGCCCCAGCAGTTATTGGTCCGCTTCCGGGAGTTAGAGCAGGCACGATCTCCGGAATCGTAACTGACCAGATTTCGGGTTGCACTTTTTCTAATGCTATTAGCTTAACGGACGCGACCTTCACAGCCAACGCGTTTTCCAGTGTTTGTAATCCTTCTGTGGTAACGGTCTCCACTGCGACAGGGTCACCAGTGCTTCCACTTCAATACTCGTTTACCAATTCAGCGACTGGCGTAACCATTGGGCCTCAACTTTCTAATCAGGCCAGTTTGATTCCTGGCAATTACTCGATTTCCGTCAGGGACAATAATGGAACTGGCTGCACGTATTCGTTTAATCAAGCAGTGAATCCGGTAGTTCCCCCACTGACAATTACACCAAACCTTTGTGCAAGTCCCGCGACATTGGTCGCGTCTGTAGCGGGCGCGGGCGCAGTATCCTATATGTGGACGCTCCCCTCTGGAGCTACTGCATCAGGAGCCACGCTAAACTTGCCCACGAATGGAACGGGAACTTATCAAGTGGCCGCTACTATTGCCGTTGGTTGCGTTCTTACCCAAACCACCTCCATCATCTTCAATGGTGCACTTAACCCCGCCTTTACACAAAGTAATGGATGCTCAACCTCCGTGGTTTTGACAGCTACGCCATCTGGTTCGTTTACATATCGTTGGTACCGAGGCGGAGTGCTTCTGCCTATTGGTGGCAGGGTGATCACCATCGGCACAGCGGATGACGGAGCAAGTTACGCTGTCGAAGTAGTAGATGCCGTAAATGGCTGCATTGTCCGTTCAGCTTCTTTACCCGTTCAAGTAGCTGGACCAATAGATGCCGCACTCACAGGTACGCAAGCTTGCCAAGACAATAAACCATTTACCTTAACTGCTTCTACCACTGCTACCGGATCAGTAACTTTTGTTTGGACTCTTAACGGCACTACCATTGCTACCGCAACCGGTGCTACGTTGAGTGAAACCCGGGAGGGAACTTATCGGGTTACCATCAGCAAGGGAACATGCAACGCTTCTTCTACGCTGGCGGTTGTAAAAGCTCCCACTCCAGAAGGCGAATTAAAAGACAGGGTAATCATCTGCAATGATCCAGACAATAAGGATCCGCTGACTTCAGAGGTGGATCTTGACCCCGGCAGATTCACAACCTATAATTGGTTCAAAAATCAATTGACCATTAACTACGACCTGCAAATATATACTGCAACGAGCGAGGGGCTTTATGAAGTAGAACTGACCAATACGTTTGGATGTGTTAACTCAGACCAGACCGAAGTATTGAATGAGTGTATTCCTAAAATCATTGGTCCAAATGCATTTAGGCCGAGCAATGCAATGAATTCGATTAACAAAGAATTTTTTGTGTACAGTTTCTTTATTACCGATAATTTTGAAATTTTCATTTTCAATCGATGGGGCGAGCTGATCTTTGATTCGAAAGACAAAAACTTCAAATGGAATGGGGGCTATGGGAACAACTCTGGCCAACCATTGCCGGGCGGTACTTATTCGTATGTTATCAGGTACCAAAGCTCTTTTCGGCCTGAAGAAGGAATTAAAGAACAAAGAGGCGGAGTAGTATTGTTGAGATAATTACAATTTGAAAATCAACTAATTTGAAAATTTGAAAATGATAAACAATCCAAAGGTCAAAACCGCTAAACTGATAACGCTCATTCTCATCGGTTTGCTCAGCAGTTCATTTCTACCCAAGCCGGTTCAACTGATCAACACCTCGCTGACCATTACCGTGCGCGATGAAATTGGTAACATTGTTGAAGGTGCGTCTATCAAATTATTTGAAAGTGAAGAGCACTACAATAAAGAAATCAATGTGATTGCAGAAGGTACTACGGATGGTAAAGGTGTTTTTCGTTTCAAGAAAATAAAAGCTATTTCTTATTTTGTTCTTGTAAAAAAAGGCGACAAAGACAATACGGGTGGCGGTGAAAAAATAGGGAAACTGGAAGAAAGTAAATTCAATAAAGTCACCGTTGTTATCCAATAAAGAATTTTGAATATTGAATGCTGAATTTTAAACTATCAAAGCGTTCAAATGAATAGAGAAGCATTGATACTTTCGTTAAAGAACTATTCAACGCCCTTTTCTGAAGAGCGAAAATTCATGCTTCCATTTCTGGAATTGATCGCTCATCCCGATGCCTACCAGCGAACTCACCTACCCGGACATATCACGGGTTCTGCCTGGATTTTAAATGCAGCGAAGACTAAAACGCTGCTGGTCCATCATGCTAAATTGAATAAGTGGGTGCAGCCGGGTGGTCATGCCGATGGAGATGAAAATATTTTAGCCGTAGCTTTGCGCGAAGCAGAAGAAGAAACGGGAGTCAAGAATTTTACGATTGAAGAAACATTGTTCGACATTGACATTCACACCATTCCCGCCCGAAAAGATTTTCCCGAACATCAGCATTACGACATTCGCTTCGGGTTTACCGCCAATGAAATTTCCCCTGTTACCGTAAGTGATGAATCTCATGACGTAAAATGGATTTCACTTGATCAATTAGGAGATTACACACAGGAAAGATCGGTGCTGCGAATGAAAGAAAAATTGCAGCGAACCTTGTAGCTTTGCCCAATGGCGGCAATCGGAAAAGACATCCAACAAGCAAAGGCTCTTTTAGAACAGGGGGAGTTAGTCGCCATTCCTACGGAAACAGTTTATGGATTAGCAGCCAACGCACTAAGTGTTTCAGCAGTTGCCGAAATATTCCAAACCAAAAATCGCCCACACTTTGATCCGCTGATTGTCCATGTTGCCGATTTCGATTCGGTCAGTTCTTTTGTTTCTGCAATTCCAAGTCAAGCCAAAGAATTGGCAAATAAATTCTGGCCGGGGCCACTCACGCTTTTGCTGAAAAAAAAGAATATCATACCTGATTTAGTCACAGCCGGATTGGCCTCCGTGGGAATACGGTGCCCCAACCATCCGCTCACAAACCAGCTATTGAAACAACTGTCTTTTCCGTTGGCCGCACCGAGTGCCAATCCATTTGGCTACATCAGTCCCACCAAGGCATCGCATGTCAATGATCAATTGGGCAACAAAATAAAATACATTTTGGATGGAGGAAATTGCCAAGTGGGTATTGAATCAACCATCGTTGGTTTTGACAAAGAAAAACCAGTGATCTATCGAATGGGCGGATTGAGTATCGAAGCAATAGAAGCTGTAATCGGAAAAGTGGACGTACAATTGAATTCATCCTCTAATCCAAAAGCCCCGGGACAGTTAAAAAGCCACTACGCTCCTACCAAAAAACTAATCATTGGCAACATCAACAAGCTCGCCCAATCGTATGACAAAACAGAGGTCGGTATTCTTTCTTTTCGAGAGTTTAGAAATGAATATCCAACAGAACACCAACGTGTATTATCAGTACAGGGTGATTTGAACGAGGCGGCACAAAATCTTTTTACGTTTTTGCGGGAATTGGATATTCTTCACATAAATATAATATTGGCCGAAGAAGTTCCGAACGTAGGTTTGGGCAGGGCGATCAACGATCGGTTGCGAAGGGCTGCAACCTGAAATCCATTAACAGCAAAAACAAGTAGAAGCAAAGTTTGCAGAGTAGCGTGCATTTTTCTCAAGCTGTTCTCAGCGTCTTCGCGGTTGAAGGCCCGTCTTTTGTGATAAAATTAAAATAGGCTAGGTGCATTCTTTTTATTTACTTTAAGTCCAATAAAATTGAACATGGAAAAGTTGAAAAAATTATTGATTCTAACAGGTGGTGGCGATTGCCCGGGACTTAATGCGGTCATCCGAGGCATCGCCAAAAGGGCTAGAAAAGAAAAGGATTGGGAAGTGTACGGAAGCATTGAAGCCTTCAATGGGGTCTTTAGTGAACCTACTAACATCATTAAGTTAAACCGAAGTAAAACGGCTGGCATTCATGTGCGCGGAGGTACCATTCTTAAAACTACCAATAAAGGAAACCCAATCAATTTTCCTGTAACGCAACCCGATGGTACTGTTAAATTTATTGATCGCTCGGAAGAGCTAGTAAAGCGGGTAAAAGAACTTGGATTCGATGCAGTCATCAACATTGGCGGAGATGGTTCTCAAAAAATTTCAGACGCACTTTTCAAAAAAGGATTAAACATTATTGGCGTTCCGAAAACTATCGATAATGATTTGTCAGCCACGGATATGACATTTGGCTTTCAAACAGCTGTTCAAATCGCCACAGACAGTTTTGATAAACTAGTTACCACTGCCGAAAGTCATGATCGGGTAATGATCATGGAAGTGATGGGAAGGGATGCGGGGTGGATTGCTTTACATACCGCTATTGCAGGGGGAGCCGAGATTTGTCTCATTCCTGAAATACCGTATGATGTGCACAAACTTGTAAAGAAAATTGAATCAAGGTATGAAAATGGGCAAGGGTTTGTGAACATCGTCATATCCGAAGGCGCGAAGCAGAAAGAGGGCACGGTTGTCTCTTCTCAGGGATCAAAAGGTTCGGAGCATGTGCGACTAGGCGGAGTGGCGTATCAGCTTTCCAAACAACTGAAGGATGCTGGCTGCCAGGCAGAAATCCGGGAGACAGTATTGGGCCATGTGCAACGTGGAGGGAGCCCTACCGCTTTTGATCGGGTATTAGCAACGTTGTTTGGAGTTAAAGCAATGGAACTTTTGATCGAAGGTAAGTTCGGAAGAATGGTCGCTTTGAAGAACAACCAAATCTCGTCCGTTACATTAGAAGAGGCCACTGAGAGCTACAACTTTGTAGCAAAAGAAAGCTATCTGGTGAAGGCAGCGAAAGGACTGGGAATAAGCTTTGGCGATTGAGAAACTTTTTGCCAGCCCGTCAATATATGTCGTGACAAAAGATTTACAGACTTAAACTGACAAAAATGAAAACGTTAGACCAAATCAATTTTAAAAATAAAAGGGCACTTATACGAGTAGACTTCAATGTGCCATTGGATAAAAGTTTTAACGTAACCGATGACAACCGTATTCGCGCCACCATTCCAACAATTGAGAAAATTTTAAAAGACGGTGGGAGTTGTGTGCTAATGTCACATCTGGGTCGGCCCAAAGAAGGGCCAGAAGACAAATTCTCGCTGAAACATACCATCAAAACGGTGGAACAACTTTTGGGCACCGCTTTAAAGTTTGCCTCCGATTGTATTGGAGAAGATTCTTACAAACTATCAGCGGCTTTACAACCGGGAGAAGTTTTGCTATTGGAGAACTTGCGTTTCTACAAGCAGGAGGAAAAAGGAGATCTCGCGTTTGCAGAGAAACTAGCCAAACACGGTGATGTTTATGTAAACGATGCTTTTGGAACGGCACATCGCGCCCATGCCTCTACCACCATAGTCGCACAGTTCTTTCAAGAGAAATGTGCAGGCTATGTAATGGCGGCAGAATTGGAAAATGCTGAAAAAGTACTGGGCAATGCGGTAAAACCATTCACAGCCATTATGGGCGGTGCAAAAATCTCAGACAAAATTTTAATTATTGAAAAGCTACTTGACAAAGTAAATCACCTAATCATAGGTGGCGGCATGGCCTATACATTTTTCAAGGCAATGGGCGGAAGCATTGGAAACTCGTTGGTAGAAGATGACAAACTGGAGCTTGCCAAAGAGCTGATTAAAAAAGCAAAAGCAAAAGGTGTTGAACTGCACTTGCCGATTGATTCCATCTCAGCCGACAAGTTTGATGCGAATGCAAATACTAAAATAGCCAACAATAACTCCATCGAACCGGGTTGGATGGGTTTAGACATTGGTCCTCAAGCACAAGTAGTTTTCTCGAAAGTGATTGAAGAATCCAAAACCATTTTGTGGAACGGGCCGATGGGCGTATTTGAAATGGAGAAATTTGAGAAGGGAACAAAAGCAATAACTGAAGCAGTCGTTCGGGCTACAGAAAAAGGTGCATTCTCATTAATCGGTGGTGGAGATTCTGCGGCTGCCGTAGCTAAATTTGGCTTTGAAGAAAAAGTAAGTTACGTGTCAACTGGTGGCGGTGCTTTGCTAGAATATTTCGAGGGCAAAGTATTGCCGGGGGTAAAGGCGTTGGGATAATTAAATGTCACCGAGTTGTGGGCGTATGATTATTTCTTCCACTACGCTTCTTTTTGAAAGTGAATAAGCGGAATAGATTGTTTCTGCCACGTCCTCTTTGCTCATAAAGCGATCATCGGGTAAATCCACTCCGTCCCAACTGGCAGTTCGGGTTGCGCCCGGAAGAACGGAGGTGACACGAATTCCAAATTCCTTCAACTCTTCTCGCAGAACCTTTGAAAAACCAAAAAGCGCAAATTTGGAAATTGCATAAGAGCCTCCATTTGGATAGGCCTTAATGCTGGCAATCGAACAAATATTAAATACATGCCCATCCTGTTCCTTTTTCATACCCGAAGCGAGCGCTCTTGTCAAATAATAAGCACTTAGCACATTGCTATCTATCATGCTTTCAAGGCTTCCTTCGGGTTCTTCCAGAACAGACCCGGGAATGAAGTAACCGGCATTGTTAACAAGCACATCCACCGGCCTTTGAAGGCTCTTCACGTAGTCTCCAAAAAGAATTACTTCTTTCTTTAAAGACATATCAGTAACATGGGTAAAGACATCTACACCGGCTGCATTGCCGATTTCCGCTTTTAACTTTTCCAACTCAACTCCGTTCCGCGAGCAAGTAACCACATCAAAACCCACCTTTGAAAATCGGTCTAAAATAGCCCGACCAATTCCTTTTGTACCCCCGGTTACAACTATCAATTTGTTCATGCAATTATTTTATCTTTGAGCAAGATAGTTATTCGACCTCAGAAGATGAAGAAATTTGGACGTTACGTGATCTTTTTGGTATCGCTGGTAGTGAGGCGTGAGACGTTTACCACTTACTACAAATTGGTCGTTGACGAGTGTATGCAAATAGGGGTAAAATCCATTGCACTTTTTGTCTTGGTGTCCACTTTTATGGGAGCAGTTACTACTGTGCAAACTGCTTTTAATCTAGTTACTCCGCTCGTTCCACGTTATGTTATTGCACAGGTGATACGGGAGATGACTATTTTAGAATTGGCGCCCACCATCATGGCCATCATTTTTGCTGGTAAAATAGGATCAAGTATGGCGGGCGGGCTTGGTACGATGCGTATAACTGAACAAATTGATGCACTAGAGGTGATGGGCATTAACTCCTCATCATATCTAGTGCTGCCCAAAATTATAGCTTCGATGCTGATGTACCCAATGCTGGTCATATTTGCAGGGGTATGTTCTATTTTGGGCGGCTACCTTGTTGGAACAATGACAGACATCATGACACCTACCGAATTTGCCATGGGGTTGCGCGCGAGCTTTAACTCCTACACAATCACGTTTGCGTTGATCAAATCATTTGTTTTCGCTTTTCTGATTGCCTCCATCTCTTGCTTTAAAGGATACTACACTCATGGCGGTGCATTGGAGGTAGGAATTGCAAGTACAGAAGCTGTTACGTCAAGCGTGATTGCCATATTGCTGGCAGATTATTTTTTAGCAAATCTATTGCTCTAAGCCATGATTAAGATTAAGAACATCAGCAAGTCTTTCAATGATAAAAGTATCCTTCGCAATATCAGTGGCGAGTTTGACAAGGGCAAAACGAATTTGATCATCGGATCTAGTGGAACGGGCAAAAGTGTTCTTTTAAAATGTATCGTTGGTCTACTTCATCCGGACACCGGAAATGCCTTTTACGATCTGAGGAATTTTACAGAAGCCGATAAAGAAATCAAATCGGAAATTCGAAGGGAGATTGGGATGCTATTCCAAGGAGGCGCACTTTTTGACTCTAAAAATGTAGAAAAGAATGTGATGTTCCCGCTGGACATCTTAACCAAAATGCCGCTGGCCGAGAAATTGGATCGCGCCAATTTTTGTTTGAAACGAGTAGGGTTGGAAAATGCCAATAAGAAAATGGCTTCCGAGCTGAGTGGCGGAATGAAAAAAAGGGTGGGGATTGCACGCGCCATTGTCAACAATCCCAATTATCTTTTTTGTGATGAGCCCAATTCCGGGTTGGATCCGCAGACTTCTATTGTTATTGATGAGCTGATCCTTGAACTCACGCATGAGTTTAATATTACAACCATTGTGGTGACACATGATATGAATTCCGTACTTGGAATTGGTGAGAAAATCATGTTTCTCTATAAAGGGGATAAACTGTGGGAAGGTTCCAACAACGATATCACGCACTCTGGAGTAAAAGAACTGGACGACTTTGTCTTTATCAATAAAGTAATGAAAAGCCTAAAAGGAAAATCGCTTACGTAAGTTTTGCCTGCTTATCGTTAAGCACGATCTCCAACGGGTCACCGGATTCCAGAATCGTTTCCACATTGCTTTTTGCTACCGTGACCTTAATCACGCGACCTCTGAAATCAATTCTGAACGAATAAGACTTCCATTGATCGGGCAAATATGGATTGAAATGAAGGGTACCATCTTTCACTCGCATGCCACCAAACCCCTTGATCACGCTCATCCACGTACCTGCCATACTGGTGATGTGGCAACCATCTTCCGTATCGTTGTTGTAGTCATCTAAGTCCAGGCGCGAGGTGCGGAGATACATTTCGTAGGCTTTGGCTTTGTAGCCGATCTTAGAAGCAAGTATCACGTGTACACAAGGCGATAAAGATGACTCGTGAACGGTCATCGGCTCGTAGAAATCAAAATTGCGTTTGATCGTGTCGTTATCGAATTGATCATCGAACAAGTAAAGACCCTGCAATACATCGGCTTGCTTAATAAAACACGAACGCAAAATCCGATCCCACGACCATTTCTGATTGAGCGGGCGATCTTCTTTTCGCAAATCTTTCATACCCAACAATTCTTTATCTAAGAAGCCATCTTGTTGCAAGTAAATGCCACGCTGTTTATCCTCACCTAAATACATCTTGGCTTGGATATCTTTCCAGCGGGAAGTTTCGGTTGCCTCGTTGAACTTTATTTTACTTAACAATTTGCTTACTTTGGAAGTGTCTTTTTTGCGCACGTACTCCAAGGCCTTTTGCGTGTATCCCAATGTCCAGCACGCGATGTAGCTTGTATACCAATTGTTGTTCACGTTGTTCTCATACTCGTTCGGGCCAGTTACTCCCAACATCACATATTGCTGCTTCTCGGCAGAGAATGTAATGCGCTGTGACCAAAAACGAGATATGGCTATCAGTACCTCCAAACCAAAATCAACTAGGTAATCTTCATCGCCTGTGTAGCGTATGTAATCAAATATCGCAAAGGCTATTGCTCCATTGCGATGGATCTCTTCAAATGTAATCTCCCACTCGTTATGGCACTCTTCGCCATTCATAGTTACCATCGGGTATAAAGCTGCCCCGTTGGTGAAGCCCAACTTTTTTGCATTTTCAATGGCACGTGGTAAATGCTTGTAGCGGTATACCAACAAATTTTTAGCAACTGCCGGGTCGGATGTTCCCAGATAGAACGGTAAGCAATAGGCCTCCGTATCCCAATAGGTACTGCCACCATACTTTTCGCCCGTAAAACCCTTGGGCCCAATATTCAATCGCGCATCATCGCCTGTGTAAGTCTGCATCAATTGGAAAATATTGAATCGAATACCTTGCTGTGCAGCTACATCGCCATCAATATTGATATCGCATTTCTTCCAAACGTTTGCCCATACCGAAGCGTGAGCATCTATTAGTTTATCGAAACCTTTATCAGCAGAAGCTTTGAGCTTCTTCTTGGCAGTATCGGCCAATTTCTTTTTCGAATGATTCTCGGAAGATAATATAGCTGCATATTTATAAATTACTATTTCAATACCTTTTTTTAAACCTATCGAAACAACATTATCAGCATACTTCTCAAGTTTGTTAACTTTCACCTTTCCCTTTACTGCTTTCCCTGCCGAATGTAGTGAGTAAGTAATGGCCGTAGTTACGTGAAAGAATGTCTTCTTCGTTTCGACCGTTACCAGCGCCAAACCAGATTTCGCCTCTTTAGCCACTTCATTCCAAAAATTTTCATCGTAGTTGGAATCTTTGTTCACCACGTCTGCGTCCACCGAAAGTATAATGGTTGCCGATGCTGAAAAATTTACGGGTTTAACCGCATAACGAATCGCTCCCACTTCCCCATCGGCCATGCTACAGAAACGCTGCGCATCTACTTGCACTTGCTTTCCATCGGGCAGCGTGGCGGTGAATGTTCGGTGGAGAACCCCACGCTTCATATCCAGCGTACGCTTAAAATCTGTGACTTTGCATTTGTTCAAGTCAAGCTCATTCTTTCCTATTTTTATTTGAATGCCTATCCAACTAGGCGCGTTCAATACTTTCGCAAAGTATTCGGGGTAACCATTTTTCCACCAGCCCACGCGTGTCTTATCTGGATAATAAACTCCCGCCACATAAGTTCCTTGGTGCTGATCGCCTGAATAAGTTTCTTCAAAGTTGGCGCGCTGCCCCATACGGCCATTGCCAAGACTGAATAAACTTTCTGATATGCGGTTCAGGTTCGGGTCAAATCCTTCTTCGATGATGTGCCACGAATGATGTTTGATGTAGTGCTTCATAACTGTTGGTTGGATAGTACGACTTGGGTCTTAGGAAGTGAGGCCTTGCAAAATTTAGGTAGTAGGTTATATCGTTTGAAGTTGTGAGATATTAAAATCAGCGGTGCTTTTCACAATAAAATTTGCTTTGGATAGTTGATCGGCAGAGCCCACGCCCACGCATTTCATACCTGCGGCAATGGCTGCCTCTACTCCTGCTTCAGCATCTTCAAAAACTACACACTCATTAGGATTTACACCAACTTTGCTGGCCGCTAATAAAAATATCTCTGGATCTGGTTTGCTTTTAATGATCATAGTGCCATCAACAACCGCGTCAAAAAATCCTTTTATTTCTAAAAGGTGCAAAACTGTTTCCGCATTTTTACTGCTTGACGCCAAGGCCACTTTATATCCGTTTTCCCGTAAGGAGTTCAGCATTTGCTTTACTCCCTTAAAAATCTCTTCCGGCTTGATAGCTTCAATATAATCAACAAACCAACTGTTCTTTTTTGTAGCCAATTCTTCTTTCTTCTCATCACTCAAACTGATGCCGCCCAACTCTAATATGATTTCCAAAGAGCGCATCCGGCTAACGCCTTTCAATTTCTCATTTTCCTTTTCAGTAAATGTTATTCCCAATTCTTTCGCAAGCTTTTGCCAAGCAACATAATGGTAGTGGGCGGTATCTACAATCACTCCATCTAAGTCAAATATTACAGCTTTTATCACAGTTTTTAATTTTAGTTATTGGTTACAAGTTGTTAGTAGTTGGCATCCTTTTGTCTTTAAGTAACAACGAATAACCTACAATTAGCAACTAATTGCTGCGAATATAGCCCTGCTGCATTATTTGTTCTATTTCTGCTTGAGATTTAAATACGGCAAACGTCTTCCCTTGTGTTCGAAGGGCGCCAAGTGCATTGCCATACTTTACTGCGGAAAGATAATCTTTAGGATCTTGTAATATTCCAAAACCTATTCCACCAGCAAAGGAGTCGCCACAACCGGTGGTGTCAATTACACGATCTACCTTTATAGCTGGCACCAAATCTTCTTTTATTTTGCCCTTCACTTTTCGATATACCAAGCAACCACGCGAATCAACCGTAACACAAACACATTTTACACCCGCTCTAATGCAATGGGTAGCAAAGGCAAGCAGCTCTTTTCGATCGGGCTCTTCTGAAATAGTAAAATCCTGTGATTCATACTCCTTTTTAAACCAGGAGGCTTGTGCTTCTTCTAAATTCATTTTTAAGATATCAATGTACGGAAGCCACTGATCGCGGTCTATCCAAAATTTGCGTTGGCGTTCGCCATTGGATAAGCAAGCGGTAGTAGGACCATGTGCATCAAAAATTATTTTACCTTTACTTTTCTTTTTCAAAAACCGGAGTGTATCGAGCGAAATCTCATAGTCGCTTATTGGTATGAAAACAAATGCATCGCAATCCAGCAGCTCTTTCATGTCGTCCGGCATAATAGGATCCATAAAACCGGTTTGTCTCTCTAACCGATTATTCACGTCAACAAATCGCAGACTGATAATGTCGCCCTGATCATTTTTTGTTGTCAGAAATTTGGTGTTGATACCTGTATAGCCCTTGAATACTTCTTTTACATTGTCTTTATCCACGGAACGCAAATGTGTTACCGGAATGATCTCAATCTGGTTTCCGGCCATTACCGATAGCGCGATAACAGGATGCGTAACACAGCCCCACTTTTGAATCAAATCTCCTTGATGAGTAACAATATGATCTCGGGGAATGGGTCCTATAATGGCAATTTTTTTCATCGTTCAATTATTTTTTTAATCGTTTCTCAATTTCGACTAAATTGCGCTCTCTTTTTATTTCCTGCACTAATTGTTTTTCGGTAGGAAGATACGTTTTGTATTTAGAAGCAAAAACCTGTTTACTGTCATTTAGCAAACTATATTTGACAACGGTTTTATTCTTCTCCGAACAAAGAATTAATCCAATAGTCGGGTTATCATCTTTTTGCCGCACTTGATCCTCAAAATAGCGTACATACATATCCATTTGACCGATATCTTGATGGGTAAGTTCGCCAACTTTTAAATCAATGACCATAAAGCATTTCAACAGGTAGTTGTAAAATACTAAATCGGCATGGAAGTGCTTACCCGCACTTACCGTTAAGCGATATTGCCTAGCTACAAAGCTAAAGCCCTTACCAAGTTCTAATAGAAAGTCTTGCAATTTGTCAATGATGGCCTGCTCAAGTTCTTGCTCATAAAAATCAGTTTTGGATTTCAAGTTCAAGAACTCCAATACATAAGGGTCTTTAATAATGTCGCTGGCTTGCATGGGTACTTTCTTGCCCTCCGCTTCTTTCTTTACCAGTGGCCTTTTAACTTTTGGTGTCATCACCATCCGCTCGAAGTACAAACTGTTTATTTGTCTTTCAAGAGTTCTCGTGCTCCAATTGCTATCAATCGCTTCTTGTAAATAGAATTCTTTGGCGTCCTCCATTTCTACTTTTAAGAGTAGGCGGTAATGTGTCCAGGTCAATTCAGGACGCAGTGCGTCCTGAATCTGAAAGGAGGAATAAAAACTTCGCATATGCCGCAGGTTACTTTCATCGAAACCTTTTCCATATTCACTCGACAAACGAACTGATATATCCCTTAGCAAGGCTTTCCCATACTCTGCCCGCTCTCGTCCACTTTGCTCCTCCTCCACAATCAATTTACCAATATGCCAATACGCCTGCACCATAGCAAAGTTGGCGGCACGATATACGCTACCCCTCGCTTCTTCAATAACTTGCTTAATGTCATTGTAAAGTGCGCTTACTCCTTTTACCTTGATAATCTTTTTAGGCATTTATATCACGACTCTTTCCTACACAGTCAAATAGGCCGCCCCAAATACCCCCGCACTGTCACCCAAACTTGGTTTTACAATTGGCGTTTCCACCCGACCGTTGTTAAAAATATATTTCTTGAGCGATTCAACACCATCGGTATAGATCTCATCAATATTGCCCACGCCCCCCCCAATTACAATCACGTCAGGGTCGATGATATTGGTGATGACACTGATCGCCAAGCCAAAAAAGTGGGTCATTCGCTGAATGGTTTTTGTAGCATTGGTATCGCCACTTTTGTACAGATCATAAATCTCCTTTAGCCTCTTTGGCTGACCAGAAATAGATGCATAGTACTTTTCTAACGAAGGCCCCGCCAATACTTTTTCTACGCACCCGCTTTTGCCGCAATAGCAGGGGCCACCTGATTCATCTAAAAAATTATGTCCCCACTCCCCTCCGATTCCATGTAATCCGTTGATCACTTTTCCGTCTACCACCAAACCCCCACCCACTCCGGTTCCCATGATTACCCCAAAAACAACTTTAGCTGTTGGAAATTTTTCTTTTACAACGCCCATTCTCGCTTCAGCCAACGCAAAACAGTTCGCATCATTAGCAATGAATATTTCCAATCCTAACAGCTTTTCCAAATCACTTTTCATGGGCTGGAAGTTCATGCACTCCGAGTTGCAGCCTTTCATGGTGCCCACTTTTGGATCAAGAGTGCCCGGTGTGCCAATGCCTAACTTTGCAGGCCGGTATCCCATCTTCTGCTCCATCATATCCACCAATTTTTTTATCTGGCCGAGTATGTGTTGATAGCCATGCTCGGCTCCTGTGGGCACACGATCGCGGAACAAAATTTCGCTTAATCCACCCAAACCCAGCACTACCCCTTCCGCCTTTGTCCCACCTAAATCAATTCCCCACAAGTTTTCGTTCTTCATTTTATTAATAACTATTTATTGGCAACAATTTTATAAATAATAGCCTCCCACGGACGAAGGGCAGTAGAAACTTCAAGATAGTTTCCGATCGCTCTTTTTCCGTTTGGGGGAATGGGAAAGTTAAGGTTCTCGCTAGAAAAATTAAGCACTACCATGAACTTCTCTTTTCCTTGCTCCCGATAATAGCAGAAGGTTTTGTCAGATACTCCTTCAATGGGTTGATAAGAGCCGTATGTCAATGCCTGGTTATTCTTTTTAAAAGAGGCCATCTCTTTGAAGTAATTGAGGATTGAAGTAGAATCTGTCTCTTGCCTTTCAACGTTTATCCTTGCCGTATTAGGGTTCAATGGCATCCAAGAAATACCGTTTGAAAATCCGCCCGAGGTTTCGCCCGTCCATTGCATGGGCGTTCGCGCATTGTCTCGGCCGGCATAGTTTGCTTTTTTCAGGAAATCAGCTTCACTTTCGTCTCTCTTTTTTGCCGCAGACCAGCCATTTTGCGTTTCAATATCTTTAGAATCGCCAACCGAATTAAGCTGGGTGTTTGTCATTCCGATCTCATCACCTTGAAAAATAAATGTTGTGCCACGCATTGACAACAACAAGGTGATCAATAATTTTGATGACTTCTCCCAGTATTCGCTATCGTTTCCCCATCTCGAAACCATCCTGGCAAAATCATGGTTGCCAAGGAAAATACTCCCCCATCCATTTTTTGCAAAGGAATCGTCCCACGTTTTAAACACTTGTTTAAAATCTTCCAGGTGCCATGGAATAGGATCAAACCTGCCCCCTGCACCCTGATCCATAAACATGTGACCAAAATGGAAGATCATACTCAAACCTTGATCCTCATCCAGATAATCCAAGGCATTTGCGGGTGTGATGCCCGGCCCCTCACCCACCGTCATTACGTTTGGATAGTGTGCAAGAACGTTGCTTTTCATTTCCGCAATAAATTCCTTTAACCGAGGGCCGTTCGAATAATACTTTCGAATCGTTTCATTAAAATCGTTCGTGTCAGTATCTGGAAAGTCAGTTCGTTTTGAAATAGCTGAGATTACATCTAATCGCAAACCATCCACTCCCTTTGCCAACCAGAACCTCATCAGTTTGTAAATCTCTTCGCGCAATACCGGATTTTCCCAATTTAAGTCGGGTTGCTTTTTAGAGAATAGATGCAAATAATATTCTCCGGTGGCTTCATCCAATTGCCATGCACTTCCGCCAAAAAAAGAGGGCCAATTATTTGGAGGACCGCCATCTCTTCCTTGCCTCCAAAAGTAAAAATCCCGATGCGGATTAGACTTGGATTTTTTAGACTCTACAAACCATGGATGTTCGTCAGAAGAGTGATTGAGCACGAGATCCATAATCAGCTTGAGGCCTCGGCTGTGAAGACCGGCCAACAGCTCATCAAAATCTTGCATGGTGCCAAACTCTGGCTGGATAGAATAATAGTCGCTGATGTCATATCCACCATCATCGTTGGGAGACTTGTAAATGGGATTGAGCCAAACAGCATCTACGCCAAGTGATTTTATGTAATCCAATTTTGAAATGATGCCCGGTAAATCTCCAACGCCATCTGCATTGCTATCGTGAAAGCTGCGCGGATAAATTTGATAAACGATGGCTTCTTTGTACCAGGAAGGGGCTGCCATTATTAATCTTTTTTGGTAAACAAGCTATCTGTATTCGGATGAAATGTCTTCCAAGAGTGCCAAAATTCTTGATACGATTGAACGGGCTTTAAACTAGCTCCGGTATATTTTCCCGCCTCGCATTCGCCTCTCCAGTTCCATTTGGACTTGGACTGAACATCGAACATTACCATTAAATTATCATCAAAAATGAATTGAAGTGTATCGGTTCTTACAATGGGAACCCATGTGTGAAAAGAAGTACTGTCAGGCTCGACAACAACCAAAAGAGGTACGGTATTGACTTTGTCATTGATTACTTTTTTCTTCAACAAGTCATTCCAATCATAGGCCTTGGCAAAAAAGCCCATCGGTACTCCCACCACCCACGATTTGTCTTTCCACGAAAGTGTATCTCGGCCTTCCAGTTTTCCTTCGATTGTACCTTCATCAAATTTTTCCAATCCCTTGTATTCCTCTTTAAATTTTGGATCGGGCTGAAGTATCAGCGACTCCGGGTGGCGAGTAAGCCACGATTTCAATGTCATCTGCTCAGAAAAAATTTCCGGTAGCCGCTTTCCTTTAGACACGCCAACAACCGCTTCACCAGTCACCTGACGCCACCAGCTTTTGGTTGTGGCATCTTCAAACATCGCATTGAAATGATCCATTCCCACCAGCCGAAATGTTTCAGGTTTTCCGTCTACCAACGGGCTATATACGCGACCTGTGCGGCACACGGTGCAATAGGTGATCATTACTTCTTTCCCGGCAAGGCTATCGCGCACTTGATGATGATAACCAATAATTTCTATGGGGTAAGCCTTGGATAGGCCATTTATCTCAACACCTATAACTAGCTGATTATCTTTTACTTTACTAGCTGTTGATTTTAGTAAAACAACTTGCTCAGGCTGGTAGAATATTTTGTCGGCCAGAAAACGAAAGTTGAAAGCGTAAAATACAATTACCCAAAAAGCAAGCAGCGAAGCAACCGTCCATTTAAAATAGGGATTGCTGCCGGTGATATAAATGAAAGATGGATATGCAACCAGCGATACGCCAATCAGTCTAAAAATCCAGATGTAGTTTTGAAGAAAATAGGCCACTTCGATCGCATCATCTACTTGACTTCCCGGAAAGGGCATAATGAAATAACCGCGTGCCACTTCTACTACAATCAACAAAACAATACCCGCCAAAAACAATAAAATTTTCATGCCGTTAATTTTCAATTAAAAACCCGCTTGATTCTGAAATTACTTTTTCTAGAATTTCTGTTTCTAAAACCGATTGATCTTCAGTCCAGCCAAATTGAACTTTGAATTCGCGTAAAATTGCCTCTTTGTACTTTCTTAATCTTAAAATATTAAAGTAAAGAAGCCCGGTGCGCCTCACCAAGAAATCCGCTGGCTTGAGCACCATTTCGTATTCAAACCCAAACCAAAGTTCTGCCTTGAGCAATGCAAGTTCTGTGTCTTTTTCCAAATTATTGGAAAGTCTGTTCATAATCGCATCGCATTGCTTGCCGTAGTTGTGAACCAAATAACCTACGAAGTCTTCCAAATTCAAGACCCGCAACTTAATAGCCAACGACCCTTTGTAATTTTTTACTTCGCTGTAGTTTTTAAAATTCGATTCTGTAAGCGGAATTGAATCGGTAAAACACCTTTTTTCAAGTTGACTAAAATATTCTTTGATCACTTTATCGACAATCCGTTCAGCCATCTTTCTGTAGCCCGTGAGTTTGCCTCCGGCAATCGAAATCAAACCGCTATCAGATTCAAAAATTTCATCCTTGCGGGATAGTTCGGAGGCGGACTTTCCCTCTTCGTGTATCAACGGCCTGAGCCCTGCCCAACTGGATTCAACATCTTTTAAAGAAAGATTTGCGGCTGGAAAAGTTCGGTTAACAGCATTGATGAGATAAACGGCATCTTCATGGTTGGCGATCACCTCGTCTTTACTTTCATTGTAATTGGTATCAGTGGTTCCCAGATAGGTTGTCCGTCCGCGTGGAATCGCGAAAATCATTCGGCCATCGTCCACATCGAAATAGATCGCTTGCTTAATAGGAAATCGATCGTATGAAACAACCAAGTGAACCCCTTTTGTTAAATGCAGCCGCTTTCCCTGCCCGACCTTGTCATACGGGCGAGCCTGCCCAACTCCATCGTTCAGGCGGGCCTGCCCGACCTTGTCATACGGGCGAGCCTGCCCAACTCCATCGTTCAGGCGGGCCTGCCCGACCTTGTCATACGGGCGGGCAGGCCCAACTTTGTCGGCAATCTGGGCGTCTTTCGAATGATCGATCGCGCGCAGCTCATCCACCCATGGGCCTGCTGCATTGACGACCACTTTTGATCGGACAGCGAAGGAGTTTCCTGTAATCGGGTCAGCTACTTGTACGCCTGCAATTTTTTCGCTTTCGTATATGAAATTCGTTACCTGGCAATAACTAACGATAATAGCGCCCTTTTCATGTGCGGTCTTTATAATCTCAATTGTTAATCGGGCATCGTCTGTTCGATACTCGGCATAAATCGCCCCACCCTTCACGTCCTCTGGTTTTAACAATGGCTCCTGTCGCAGCGTTTGATTGCGGGTGAGCATTCTCCGCTGATCTTCTGGTTTCACTCCCGCCAACAAATCATAAATTTTTAGTCCGATAGAAGTGAGCCAATAACCCAAGCCCTTTTTTTCATAAAGCGGCAGCAGCATTTTTTCAGGCACTACCAAGTGCGGTGCCAAGCGGTGTACAATGGCGCGCTCACTACCCACTTCTTTTACCAACCCGAATTCTAGCTGTTTCAAATAGCGAAGGCCACCATGAATCAACTTTGTGGAGCGGCTGCTGGTACCAAAGGCAAAATCATTTTTTTCTAACAGGCCAACCCTCAGGCCACGCGAGGCCGCATCCAACGCAATGCCCGCCCCCGTGATTCCGCCACCGATCACTAGCAAATCAACAGGCATAGTCTCAAGCTGCCGGATCAAATCTTCTCTTACTCGTGCTGAAAATGCCAAGGACATCTTTGAATCAAAATTATTTCCATTCAAAAATGAGATAAAACGCTGATTTTATTCATTTTTTGAATGTTTTAAAATTACGGAATATTATTCCACGCAATCGTTCTTGATAATTGAAGGCTTTGCTTTAATTTGGGATTAAATCTCTAATTGTGTTTCTATGGAAATATTTTTAAAAGCCGACACTTGGTTGGCTTTACTCACTCTCTGCTTTTTGGAAATAGTATTGGGCATCGACAACATTATTTTCATTTCCATTGTATCTAACAAGCTTCCCGAGGAGCAGCGACAAAAAGCCAGAAATATCGGATTATTTCTGGCCATGTTTGTTAGAATCGTTTTTCTGCTATGCATCACTTGGATTATCAGCTTCAAAGAACCTCTCTTTACCGTCAATGACATTATGCCAGATTGGTTGATCCAATTTTTTGGCATTCATGGCGATCACACCTTTAGTGGAAGAGACTTAATCCTCGGTTTTGGTGGACTATTTTTGATTGCTAAAAGTACCAATGAAATTAATCACGAAATGGAGGGCGATGATGAAGACGAAGAAAGCGGAGGAAAACCAAAAGTTGCCACCATGAGCTCTACCATTGTTCAAATCATTTTACTCGATATTATTTTTTCCTTTGATTCGATTCTTACCGCCATCGGTATTGTATCGGAGGTTTCACTTATGATTATTGCGGTGGTTGTTTCTATTGGAGTGATGATGTTTTTCTCTGGTGCCATAAGCAAATTCATCCAGCAGCATCCTTCCATGGAAGTATTGGCGTTGGGATTTTTAATCCTAATTGGGTTTATGCTGTTGCTAGAAGCCTTCCATCAAGAAATACCCAAGGGATACGTCTATTTTGCAGTGGCCTTCTCACTATTGATTGAATTCACCAACATCCGAGTCAAGAAAAAGCGGAATTCAAAGAAAAAGAAACCCGTCAAGCTTCACAAGCCTTTCAGTGAAAAGGAGATCAAGGACGCCATCGAAGAAATGCCTTAACCTTTTTGTTATTCAGCCAAAATTTCAAAAATGCAACCCGATGACTTGCGTTATCCTATAGACAAATTCCAACAAAAGTGGGATTATACAAACCAAGATATCTCTGAATATATTTCACGAATTGAAGCCCTGCCGCAAAAGCTGTCACAAACAATTATTGGTTTATCAGATGCTCAATTGAGTGGAAAGTAGAGAGTAAAAAGCACTAGGTTAGCGCTAAGAAATACGACATACGAGATAAAAGATCAAACGTGAAAAGTTAGAGGATAGAAGTCAGAGAAATGATAAATTACACAGCTCCTGTATTTCTTTTCAATCGGCATTTAGAAACTATTTACCCTTCCCTCTTCCGCAAAGTTAATTTGATACCTTATCAGCGCGAACGGATCACCACGCCTGACAATGACTTCCTAGATTTGGATTGGCTAAAGCAAGGCGCTGACCAACTGGTTATTATCTCACACGGGCTAGAAGGGAATACGGAAAAATCTTATGTCAAAGGCATGGCCAAAGCGCTCTATCAGAATGGCTTTGATGTACTTACTTGGAACTATCGGGGATGCAGCGAAGAAGCAAATAACCAACTTCGATTTTACCATAGCGGGGCAACCGATGATCTAAATTCCGTAATAAACCATGCGTCAACAAAATACAAATCCATCTACCTGATCGGTTTTAGCCTAGGCGGAAATCTGACCTTGAAGTTTTTGGGTGAAATCGGGACAGCCTACCCAACCCTTAAAAAAGCAGTTGTGTTTTCGGTGCCGATGAATTTGCATACAAGCTGTATTCAAATCTCGCAACCCAGCAATTGGATGTACGAACAACGATTTTTGAAAAGTTTGAAAACGAAAGTGTTTGAAAAAGCCAAGCAGTATCCAGCACTCGATATCACGAAATTAAAAAAACTAAAAAGTTTGATAGATTTTGATAATCAGTTCACCGCACCCATCCATGGATTCAAAGATGCGATCGACTACTATACAAAATGCAGTGCTCTTCATTTTTTAGACGCCATAAAAGTGCCCACACTTATTGTCAGTGCGAAGAACGATCCGTTTCTGAGCAAAGAATGCTTTCCCGATTTGGCGGATCATAGTTACATCAAAAGCGAATATCCCGATCGTGGTGGACACGTGGGTTTCGCACAGTTCAATCAAAATGGTTTATATTGGTCAGAATTAAGAGCCTTGGAATTTTTTCAAAAAAATGGTTGAGCGATTTTCGATTGGTGTTTCGGCAAGTGTTTTGGCAACTCGTTTTAAAACGGAGGAGCCAACATTTTTACCGAAGTACAACGGAGCGCCCACCCAATTATTTCCCGTTCTCACCAGCGAAAGCCCACATGGGTTTTCTTATTTCTATTGGGGCATAGCGCCACAATGGGCAAAAAATAAATCCATTGCCGAACGGTTAATTAATATTAGGTCCGAACAAATTGCCGAAAAGCCAGTATTGATGAAAAGTCTGAAAAAGTTCAGATGTATTATTCCCTGTGACGGATTTTATGCATGGAAAAAAGTGGGAAAGAAAATCACTATTCCCTGGCGGTTTGTGGCTAAAACAAAAGAAGTTTTTTCGATTGCAGCCCTATGGGAAGAATACGAAGATGAAGGCGATTTATATCATACTTTTTCGATCATCACAACTCAGGCGAAAGGCCTTGTGGCAACAGTCTCCGAGCGTCAGCCCTTTGTTGTAAGCAAAGAACAAGAATCGACCTGGTTACAAAAGGAAACAGAAGAGGCGAGCCTTTTTACTTTATTAACACAACCTGCCGATATAGAGTTTGATGGCTTTACTGTTTCACCTCAACTCAATAAAATTTCATTTGACCGCCCTTCCCTTCTACTGCCCGTTCCCGCAGCAGATCAATTTGGCAACTTGACATTATTTGACTAGCCTTTCTATTCGGACTTTTTGGTCGGGCAATTTATCCTAACCGATGTAAATAATTAGACACACTCAGACCAAAAACTGACCAACCTTATACTTTTATGAAAAGAATCTTCTAAAAATTTCCGGCCATCCTAGAAGACTGCTTTGCTCCTGCCACAAATCCCGGCAGTTGCTCGCAGTAACGTAAAGCCTTCTTCATTCCAAAAGAAATAATTTTATTTTTTTCTGGAAGTATTCACCGCTTGAATCAATTTTGCTACCAATCCCGTCCAGCCGGTTTGGTGGTTTGCACCTAGGCCTCTTCCGGTGTCTCCATCAAAGTATTCATGAAACAAGAGGTTATTTTTAAAATGAGGGTTCTTTTGCAATATCTTATCATCTCCATAAATCGGTCGATTTCCCTCCGCATTTTTTGTAAACAACGTGATCATGCGCTTCGAAAGTTCGTGTGCTATTTCCCGTAAGGTCAAGAGATTTCCCGATCCTGTTGGATGCTCCACTTTAAAATCTTCCCCATAGTAGTGATGGAAACGTTCCAGCGATTCGATGATCAAAAAATTAACCGGAAACCACACGGGGCCTCGCCAGTTGGAGTTACCACCAAACATGTACGAGTCGCTTTCGCCCGCCCGGTAATGCACTAAAAACTCTGAACCATTTGCATGCAATCGGTAGGGGTTATCTAAATGGATGCGTGATAGGGCGCGCACTCCGTAGGGCGATAAAAACTCCTGCTCGTCTAACATGCGCTTGAGCAGTTGCTTCATGCGATGACCCCGCAACAAGGACAAGAGATGCCGTTGATTTTTTCCGCGCTCGCCCCAGCGAGAGATCAGGTTGGCTAAGTCGGGTCTGTTCTTTAAAAACCAATCGAGCCGCTCGGTGAACTCGGGCATCTTCTTGAAAATTTCCTCGTCCAGTACTTCTACTGCAAACAACGGAATTAAACCCACCATGGAACGTACTTTTAGTTTTACGCGCTCGTTGTTTGGTAAATGCAACACGTCATAAAAAAACTCATCTTCCTCATCCCACAGATTTATGCTTTCGTTACTTACGTTTGCCATCGCCCCTGCGATGTAAAGAAAGTGTTCAAAGAATTTTGTTGCCAAACTCTGGTAGGTGGGATTCTCTTTCGCCAACTCCAGCGAAATACGTAACATGTTGAGCGTAAACATGGCCATCCAACTCGTACCATCCGATTGCTCGATATAGCCTCCCGTAGGCAGGTGTGTGCTGCTGCGGTCAAACACACCAATATTGTCCATCCCTAAAAATCCACCCTGAAAAATATTATTTCCATTCGCGTCCTTTTTATTCACCCACCACGTGAAGTTGAGTAAGAGTTTATGAAAAATCTCTTCCAAAAATTTCCGGTCAGCTACGCCATCCTGCAACTTGCGGTCGATTTTATAAACACGCCAAGCTGCCCATGCATGAACGGGCGGGTTCACGTCACCGAGCGCCCACTCGTAGGCAGGCAATTGCCCGCTAGGATGCATGTACCACTCTTTAGTGAGGAGTAGCATTTGATGCTTGGCAAACTCCGGATCGATCATCGCAAATGGAATGGCATGAAAAGCCAAATCCCAAGCTGCATACCACGGATACTCCCATTTATCGGGCATCGAAATAATGTCTGCATTATGGAGATGCCCCCACTCTTCATTGCGACCATGTTTGCGACCGTGAGGCGGTGGCGGCTGAGACGCATCTCCCTTCAGCCACACATCTACATCGTAGTAATAAAACTGTTTGCTCCACAGCATTCCGGCCAATGCTTGCCGCTGAATGAGGCACTCATCCGAATTGGCAATATTTAGTTGAAGTCCCTCGTAAAACTCATCAGCTTCCTGCTGTCGTTTTTTGAAGACGGTATCAAATTGCAAAAATGGCTTCGCCTGATGGCGAGATGAAAGACGCAAACGAATTACTTTTGATTGACCTCCACCTATCGACTCATCTACGCGAAATGCGGCTTTTGTCCCCTTATGGATTTTGTTGATGGCGGCAGGGTAATCAAAGACAACATAATCATTGATGCCATCTTTGAAGGAACCATCTTTGAAATGTTCATACAGCCTTCCCGTGTTGGTTTCATTTTCACAGAAAATTGCTTCTGCTTTCGTATCACAGTAAAAATAATAGCTGCCCAATTGTTTGTGAGTTGCTTTCATACAGCTCTCGGTATCCAAATAAATTTCCGGCTTGTAATCATCCTGTCCCCATGCCCATGTATTGCGAAACCAAAGAGTTGGCAAAACATCAATAGTTGCAGTCTCCGCCCCCCTGTTGATGATTGTAATCTGCATCAACAAATCATCTGCTTCAGCTTTGGCATACGCCACTTCAATATCAAAATAACGATCGTGTGCAAACACATCCGTATCCAACAATTCAAATTCGGGTTCTAGTTTCCCGCGTTTCGCAGATTCTTGAGCGAGCATAGCATACGGAAACTCTTGATGCGGGTACTTGTAGAGCATTTTCATGTAAGAATGTGTAGGAGTAGAATCGAGGTAATAATATAACTCCTTTACGTCCTCGCCATGGTTTCCCTCCGGATTGGTTAGCCCAAAAAAACGCTCTTTGATAATAGGATCTTTCTTGTTCCACACGGCAAGCGCTACGCACAATAGTTGCTGATCATCTGATACTCCAGCAATACCCTCTTCCCCCCAGCGGTACGCTTTGCTGCGTGCCATATCATGCGATACGTAGTTCCACGCATCGCCATTGGCACTATAGTCTTCCCTTACTGTACCCCATTGCCGGTCAGTTAAATACGGGCCCCACTGTCTCCAGTTTTTCTTTTTATCCCTATCTTCAATCAGGCGTTTTTTTTCAGCTGTCATACGTCACCAAAGTACGCAAAAAAGTAATGGGTTTATTTCAAAATAATTTCTCTAAAAAACAAATTTTGTTGACTGATTTATCCCGCATTTACAGGTGATGTGTTGGCGCGCGTTTGTAACGCGAGTCCAGTTAAATAAAATCAAGAGCGAACGCGTTGCAAACGCGCACGAACGAGATTTTTGAAAGTAAATTAAGGCAATAAGCTAAGCACAGAAAAAAAGTGAAGCACACTGCCACTTAGCCTGTGTTGGCGCGCGTTTATATCGCGTGCCCAGTTAAATAAAATCAAGAACGAACGCGTTGCAAACGCGCACGAACGAGATTTTTGAAAGTAAACTAAGGCAGTAAGCTAAGCACAGAAAAAAAGTGAAGTACACTTCCACCTAGCACAAACAAATGCCACACACTGTGGTTATATTTTACCTGTTTGCGAATAAAGAAAATAGTGCCCAGCGTGTAGGATATGCCACCGGCAATCAAAAAGTAAAAACCATCTATAGGCATTGATTGGTAAAGTGGCTTAATAGCAATGAGAATGACCCAGCCCATCATCACATACAAAATGGTCGAAAGCCTTACTCTGGTACCGACTGAGATTGCTTTTAGCACAGCGCCCAAAACCGCACATGTCCAAACGACTCCTAATACAGACCAGCCAATCCAGCCTCGAAGAACTGTCAAACAAAAAGGCGTGTAGGTACCTGCGATTAAAAGGTAAATAGAAATGTGATCAAACTTGTGAAAGACATGTTTTGCTTTGATATGCGTCAGGCTATGGTAAAGTGTAGAGGCAAAATAAAGCAGCACCAAAGTTGTTCCGAAAATTGAAAAACTGACGATGTGCCAAACAGTACCGTGCGATGCTGCCAACACAACAAGTATCACGAGCGCAGCGACAGCTAACAAAGCTCCAATTCCATGGGTGATGGCATTGGCTATCTCTTCTTTTGTGGAAATGACTCGGCTTGTCATCTAAGAAAACGTGAACGTAAAAAATCTGACCCCTAATCCAAACTTCAAATCTCCACCGCCCTCCCGTCTTCCCAAATCAACCCAAACTGCTGCCCGTATTTTTTTACCCAGCCTTTGTCTCTGGCAAAATCAAACAACTCAATCATGCCTTTGGCAGCCAACTCTTTTAGCTGCGAATCCGATAATCCTTTGACGCTTATATAGCCCGCATCGGTAAAATGAAATTGAAGATTGGCAGCATTGCTTTTTTTCAGCCACTGCTGGATGAGTTGCAAACGCTGACTTATTTTTTGATTTAACTCTTGAGCCTGCGCTAACGTGCTCTCAATGTCTTTAATGTGACCATCGTTATTAAAATCATCCTGACGTAAAACGCGCACAGGGTTGATGTGGATTTCTCCGGCATAACGGTTCACCATAGACTACACGGTTTGATAAATGTAACAATCAAAGACCCAACTTCACAGCAATCCAATAGGTCACACTTGCCACACTGGCTGAAAGGACCGTTCCCCAAATCATATCTACGATCACCACTTTCATTGGCCAATCTTTCAACGTAGCAAGATTAGTGAGGTCGTAGGTCGCGTAGGTGATCAGTCCAAACAAGGCTCCCATCCAAAGAGCCATGGTCCAATCTCTTTTTATCACGGCTGGCTCAACTACAAATACCACCACTCCTACCAAAAACAACAGGTAGAAAATAATAGCTGCCGCCCAGTTCACATCGGGCTTCATCAAAAAACCAATCTGGGTTTTGTAAAAATTCTTTGCGATCAGCCCCAACCAAATCATATCAATGACAAAGAAAACGGGCAGTGCAATCAAATAGAGTTTAAAAAACAGTCGCATGGTTTAGAAATTAAAACTTTTCCTCTTCTTCTTTCTTCGGCTCGGCCTTTGGTGGTGGTGTCTTTGTTTTCTTCTTCAAGAACCCCAATACTCCTTTCTTTTTCGCAGGAACGGATTGAACATTACCGTCAGTGGCCGTTGAATCCATAGGCTGATCTTGAAGGTTTGACGATGGCTTGATCGGGTCGGTCTTTTTATCCTTCTTTTTGAAAAGGTTTTTAAAGAACCCAAAGAAGCCTTTCTTTTCTTTCTTTGATGCGCTCGCTTTTCCCTCGTCTTTTGCACCTTCCAGAGCAATTCGTACGTCTGGCAGTACCAGTTGCTTGCGGAAGTACCACATGTAATTGGCTTGGTCTACATTGAATTTCTCTTTCTCCAATGAAATTACATAGGTGCTGTCTTTTTCCTCTTCGGAAGGGTTGCCTGCGGAGGCTGCGGTAAGAGTGTCCGTAATACTTCTTGCCGCGCTATCCAATGCTTTCTTGATGTCCGTTGAGTCGGTTGTCTTTTTTGGATAAACTGGTTTCATCGGGATAGTTTGCAACGCACGCAAAGCTTTCTTGTAAGTCTTTTCAGGCAACAACAAGTAGCGTGTGCGTTTATTTCTTTTTGGAATGGGTAAGGACGGCCCCTGTAGAACGACACTGCGCGACCACGAAGAATCGTTTGGGGGAAGTATCAGCGTCTTGCTATTCGATGCCAACACCTCTCGTGCCTGACTTTTGTTGGCGTTGTAGTAAGCGAATGTTTCTCTTTGTGAAGGCTTGTCGTGTATGAACGCGCTCTGATAGGCCGGGCATATCATCTTTTGGGTGTTGCAACTGGCCAACAGTCCAAAGCACCCGATTACACATACGAATAAAGCCCGGTTCATCAAAAAACGGTTAAGCCAATCAACAAAACTAAATAATTAACCCAAGTAATCCGAAAAATGTAAGAAATGTAACTGGATTGTAAATTATTGGTAATCAATTCATAATGCCGCTAAGGCCTTCTGTTGACTTTTGGTAAGCCTGGCCGCCACCAATTGGTAGGATGCATCGATCCATTCCTTCACCTTCTTATCGCTGATGCTGCCGTCCATCAATACCGTGATCCAATGCTTTTTGTTCATGTGGTATCCGGGCAACACGCCCGCATATTCTTCCCGCAATTGCGCGCCAACCTCGGGGTCGCTCTTGAGGTTGATACTTTCAAATTGGTCTACATCCGCCAGCGCAAACATTTTGCCTACCACTTTATAGACCAACGTATTATTGTCAAAAGGGAACTCTTCCGTCACCCCTTTCTTAGCAAGGCAATAGGTTTGGAAGGATGATAGGTTCACACGCTAGAAAAAGCGTTTTAGAATGAGATAAATTACTCCGATCAAAAAAATGGCAATGGAAATCTTGTTGATCCCGTGCATCATTTTGATGTTGATATTGGACGGACGATTCGGATCTTTCTTACGAAAAAAATAACCACCCACTTCGCCCAGCGTAAAAAAATCTTTTACACCGCCTTTCTTTTCCTCTTTATTGGTTTCCATAGTTCATTCGTTTAATTATTTTGTTGGGCGTGTCCCCTGCTGAAACATCAGGGGTCAGGCTTTCCGCTTTTACTCCTCCCCCGATTCGCACTTGCCAACGCACGGGCAATCGGGGTGCGGGGTAACCGCTACAATCCTTCACGCAAAAACATAAAACTCAGCCTCCAAAATTCGTTTGGGCAGGCGTAAGCATTCTATCCTCGATCCTTTCAAATGAAATTTAATAGCGTCATACATGTTCTTTTCTGCTTCCTTTTTTGTTCGGCCTGTTGACACCCAGCCTAAAATATCTGTAGAATTAACACTATAACCCGTCTTTGGTTTTTCAAATACAACCAACTACTTTTTCATGTCTAAATCATATAACCTCGAAAAAAATAAGACTAAAAGACAATTTTCAAATTTTTAAATCAGTGAATTTTTAAATCAGTTCGGCATTTCAATCCAATCGCCCCCATCCTTAATTAAATTGATCAACTCATCCACTGCCTGTGGCGTAGGCACATTCTTTTTCACCACTTCTCTGCCTTTGTATAAGGTAATTCGGCCAGGGCCAGACCCCACATATCCATAATCCGCATCGGCCATCTCACCGGGGCCGTTTACAATACAACCCATAATTCCAATCTTCACGCCTTTCAAGTGGCTGGTTCTAGCACGAATCTTGGCGGTAGTTTCTTGCAAGTCAAACAAGGTTCTGCCACACGATGGGCACGAGATATATTCTGTTTTGGAAATACGCGTCCGGGTGGCCTGAAGAATATTAAAGGCTGTTTCGTTCACCAACTTATCCGATCCACAGTTTTCGGCAGCAATAAAAACACCATCACCCAATCCATCTATCAATAGACCGCCCATGTCGGTACCAGAATAAATTTGCAGTTGATCCACTTTTAAATCGCGGTAAGCGCGCCCAATCATAACCGGCACTTTGCAGTCATTTTCAATCAACTCAACAAACAACCTGCGCTGCTCGGCCATGCCGTGATCCGTGTAGGTGTCTATCAACAGAACCGCAGTACTGTCAGCTTTCAATTTTTTGATCAATTGCAAATTTACATCTGGCAAACAGGCGTAAATAAAATTCAACTTATCAGATTGCTCTACTCCACTCACGTAATCTTTTGCTTTGATAAAGGGATACGACCGCGCCTTCGCGCGATTGGCAAGCCAAACGTTATGACTATAAACGATTCCCAACGTGCCGGGTATTTCAAAGTCAATGATTGTATTGTTCGCAAAAACATAATCGCAGGCATTGTCGGCAAGGTTCCATTTGTCGAGCGGAACAGAATAATGATATCCCAGCGCAAACAATGAAGCGGGTGTAATTTTTTGCTTCAACGAAAAATCCGCCATGACGCGCGGCACCTGATGACCACCAATGTTTTGAACTTCATGGGTGGTTCTTCTAGTATATACAAATGGATCAATGGGATATTCTTTAATCGTTGGGATAGCAACGGTAGTTTTGCGTGAGGTGTAACGGTTCACGAGTTCTTGTGCAACAGGGACTTCTGCCTCCGGCTCTTCGGTCAATGAAACGCGAACGGTATCTCCCAATCCATCTTCTAGCAACGTGCCGATCCCGACTGAAGATTTGATTCGGCCGTCTTCTCCATCACCTGCTTCAGTCACCCCCAAATGCAACGGGTAAGGTTGAAATCCTTCCTCATCCAATTTTTGAACCAACATCCGATACGCTTGCACCATCACTTGAGGGTTGCTGGACTTCATCGACAATACGATATTGTAATAATTCAAATCCTCGCATACGCGCAAAAACTCAAGTGCAGATTCTACCATTCCCAGAGGCGTATCTCCATAGCGGCTCAGAATCCGATCGGACAGTGATCCATGGTTGGTACCAATCCGCATGGCAGTACCATGCTGTTTGCAAATTTTTACCAGTGGTGTAAACTTTATGCGGATTCGGTCCAGTTCTGCTTGGTAGGCAGCATCCGTATATTCAATTTCTTCAAAGCGCTTTTTGTCGGCATAGTTTCCGGGATTGATACGGACTTTTTCCACAATCCGCGCAGCCAACTCCGCTGCATTTGGCGTGAAGTGGATGTCGGCAATCAGCGGAACTGAATATCCGCGCAAGCGCAATTCCTTTTTTATTTCTTGCAGGTTTTGAGCTTCCTTTAAACTTGGGGCGGTGATGCGCACATATTCGCAACCAGCATCTACCATCCGGATGACTTGTTCAACCGACCCCATCGTATCCATCGTGTCAACGGTTGTCATTGACTGCACCCGAATGGGGTTATCCCCCCCTAGCGGTACTTCGCCAATATTCACCACGCGGGTCTTTCTTCGGCTATAGCTTATCAGGCTATTGCAGTATTGTTTCAATTGAAGTACTTGGGGGTTATTCACAAGAAATAATAGTTAAGTAATAAACCGAAACCATGTCAAAATGTTCATTGAGCCAATCTATGCGCTCTGCCAAAAATGCCTACCTTTCAACCGTTAAAATTACTTAAAAATGAAACGAGTTCTCCTATCCCTCATTTTATTCTTTCCTGCAAATTGGTCAGTGGCTCAAACCAACGACTATTCTGCCGATGTGAAATCGGTAGATGCTATCATCGCGGCTATGTATGACGTGATTACGGGTGAGCCAAACACCCCACGCGATTGGAATCGGTTCAAAAATTTATTCGCGCCTGAAGGAAGGATGATACCAACCCGAAAAAATGACAAGGGTGAAGTGAGTTTAAAAGCCCTCACGCCAGATGAATACGTCCAATCGTTTCAACCCCGAATCCCAACCGGGTTTTACGAACGTGAGCTAGCGCGAAAAACGGAAACATTCGGAACCGTAACACATGCGTTTAGCACCTATGAAACGAAAGACACAAAAGACGGTGCCATTACCAATAGAGGAATCAATAGCATTCAATTGTTTAAGGACAAAGACCGCTACTACATTGTGAATATCTTTTGGTGCGCGGAAAGCATGGGGTTTGCGCTGCCTGAAAGGTATTTGAAATAGTCTTTCTGGATTTTGAATGGAGAATGGAGAATATAGAATGTAGAGTATAGAATGTAGAATGTATAATGTAGAATTTTGAATCTTGAATGAAGCCGATGAGACGCTATTTCTTAATATTAACTCTGATAATCTGTTTCCCATTAGTTGGGATCAGCCAAAAATCAAAAAACTCTAATCTGGATGCCATTGCGGAAAGGTTTGCCGTAACCTCTTTCAAGGAGTTTTATGAACTGCACAGCCTGCCGAACGATGCGCATTTTCCGTTAGACATTGAAAAGAATGTGCAATGGTGCGAGACCGCTTTTTCACAACGCGGATTCACTACCCAACGACTGCAAACCGAAACGGTTCCGTTGTTGCTGGCAGAACGGAAGGTGCCCAACCCAAAAAAGACTGTGCTAATCTATCTTCAAATCGATGGGCAACCAGTTGAGCCATCGCAGTGGGAACAAGAAAGTCCTTGGAAACCAACATTGAAAGAAAAAGACAACAATGGCAAATGGAGCGCTTTGCCTTATGAAAAATTAATGGAAGGAAACATCAATCGCGATTGGCGAATATTTGTCCGTTCTGCATCTGACGCAAAAGGGCCAGCGATGGCCTATCTCGCTTCATTGGATGCGTTGAAAGAACTGAAATCCGAACCCAACTTCAACATGAAAGTGATCATGGATTTTGAGGAAGAACTGGGCTCGCCTCATCTGCCCTCTGCAGTTAGCAAATACAAAAATGAATTGGCTGCCGACATGTTGATTATTTTTGATGGCCCTCGTCACGTAAGCAATCAGCCCACGCTTTCTTTTGGCGCCCGAGGAATCTGTGAAATCACACTTACTGTTTTTGGTCCAAGAACGCCCATGCACAGCGGCAATTATGGCAACTACACGCCTAACCCTGCCCTGCGACTGGCGCAGCTACTTAGCTCGATGAAAGATGAAGATGGGCGAGTGACCATTCCCGGCTATTACGATGGAGTTGTTTTGACAGAAGCAGAGAAAAAGATATTGTCCAAAGTCCCAGATAATGAAAACGAAATCAAAAAATTCTTGGGGATCGCACAGCCTGACAACATCGGAGGAAACTTTCAAGAGTCTCTTCAGTATCCCACTCTCAACATTCGGGGGTTAGATGCGCTCTATGTGGGCGATCAGGCAAGGACGTTGATTCCCGCGAAAGCGGTAGCAGAAATAGACATTCGACTGGTACCGAGTAGCGACCCCAAACGATTGATTGAATTGATAAAAAAACACATCGAATCAAAAGGCTACTATGTGATCGATCGTGCGCCTACTGAAGAGGAGCGATTGAAGTTCCCTCGTATCGCATCATTTGAATCCAGTATCTCCTATTTGGCCTTTCAAACTCCCTTTGATTCAGAGTGTGGCAATTGGCTAAGCAAAGCCATGTACACCGCCTTCGGCAAAGAGCCTATAAAAATACGCACCGCGGGTGGGTCGATCCCCATTTCACCATTTGTAATCACCCTAGGAATACCCGCAGTTGCAGTGCCCACCGTAAATGCCGATAATAATCAACATGCTGAGAATGAAAACATACGGGTGGGGAATTACATTGATGCCGTAAAGACTTTTTTGGCGATCATGTTGGAGAAGTTATAACCGATGAATTCAAAAATACTGATGCTCAGCTAGCAGCTTTTTGTCTAACGTCCAAAGCAAAAAGCTATTTGCCTTGGCGGCCGCAAGTATATAGCAATCTATCAGGCTTAGCCCTTTGTTATAAAGTTTTCTTCGACAGGATATTTTTCCGCCTTCCAACAGCAATTCCGTTTCATCCACTTTAGGCAGGTCTCTCCAGAATTCTAAAATCACTTTTGCTTCCGCCTCATTTTTTGCTCCTTGCAACAACTCGCCAAAAATTGCACTCAGGCAACCACCTCTCCGTCTTCTAAGTAAGCTGACATCAAATCATTGGTCGTGTTATTCGACTGACGGAAAAAGTCGATCCAAACAGAAGTGTCGGCTATGATCACTTACTCCCTGTTCTTTTTGCGAACTTGTTCAGCGGTAAATTCAACGACAAATTCAAGTGGATTTTTTTTAATTTCTGAACCGACTTCTTAATTCGCTGCCGATTAATATAGTCATTGAGGGCGATGATGATGCTTTCTGTGATGTTCTTACCTCCTGAATACTTTTTCACATCTTGAATCAACTCCTCTGGTACTAATGCGGTGATTTTCATACACTAAAGTTTGAATCCAAACATACGACAACTCATCGTGTAATTTATTCAAAGATTTATTGGTTGATCTATTCCAACTTGGCTACTCAAAACCTATCTTGCACCCGATGGAAAATTTTGTAGTGTCTGCCCGAAAGTACCGTCCGCTTGGCTTTGCCGAAGTGGTTGGCCAAGAGCACATTACTACCACTCTCAAAAATGCCATCGATAACAACAAGCTCGCACAGGCATTACTGTTTTGCGGCCCGCGCGGTGTGGGCAAGACGACTTGCGCCCGGATTGTGGCCAGGATGATCAACGGGTTTGAAGAAAAAGCGGAAGTTAATTCGCTGAACATCTTTGAACTAGATGCTGCCTCAAATAACTCAGTCGAAGACATACGAAATCTGATTGATCAAGTTCGCTACCCGCCTCAGTTCGGAAAATTTAAGGTGTACATTATTGACGAGGTGCACATGCTCTCGAATTCTGCCTTCAATGCGTTTTTGAAAACACTGGAAGAGCCGCCCTCATACGCCATTTTTATTTTGGCCACCACTGAGAAACACAAGGTTATCCCGACCATACTTTCGCGCTGCCAGATATTCGATTTTAACCGCATTCAAATTTCGGATATCGCCAAGCAATTGAAAAAAGTTGCGGACCAAGAAAAAATAAAAATAGAAGAAGAAGCCCTTCATTTGATCGCACAAAAAGCGGACGGTGCTTTGCGCGATGGCCTTTCTATTTTTGATTTGATGGTTACGTTCTCTTCTGGCAAAGAAGTGACCTTCAAAGATGTTATTAACAATCTGCACATCTTAGACTACGATTATTATTTTAAAGTAGTGGATGGTCTTTTGGCAGAAAATCCATCTCAGCCTCTTCTCATATTGGATGAAATTCTACGAAAAGGGTTTGATGGACATAATTTTATTGTAGGCCTAAGTGAGCACATCCGAAATTTAATGGTAGCACAAGATGCGAGAACTGTTACGTTAATGGAGGTGCCTGATAGCACAAAGAAAAAATACCTGGAACAAGCACAAGCTGCTCCCTCCTCTCTTTTGCTTTCTTGGTTAAGTATCGCCAACCAATGCGACATTCAGTACAAAGGCAGCAAAAACCAACGACTGACCGTTGAGCTAGCGATGATGAAGATGGCGCATGTGAACGCAGTCTTTAATAGCTCAACTGCCCCGGCTTCGGAAGCGGTAAAAAAAAAATTGAATTAAGTCTCAACAGCCCGATTGCCAGCTTTGGTAACTCCGGCATTCAAAAAGCACCACCCGAAGTTGAAGCTGAGGGTATCACACCCGAGCCAACAAAAACAGTTGCAATAGAAAAAATAAACGTGCCGCCATCAGAGCAGCAGGAAACCAAACCAAAGGCCACTCTCAATCTCGGGAGCATCTTCAAGCGAGTTGCGGAGAAAGAAACAAAGATGGATGACAAGACAAGGCACCCGCCAAGTAATGATCCCATTGAAGATGCAGCTTTGCAAGAGGCTTGGCAGCGTTTTGCCGAATCAAAGAAAAATCAAATGGCGGAATATCATCTTTTAAACCGGGGTTTTGTGAGAGCTGGAAACACGCTCACCATTCATCTTAATAACGCCATCGAAGAGCCTTTACTCCAATCCATAAAAACCGAGTTGGTTTCCTATCTGAGGGAAAAGTTGAACAGCACTAGTTTACAATTGACGAGTCACTTAAAACAAATTACTTCCACAAGGGTAGCCTATACCAACAAAGAAAAGTTTGAGGCTATGGCCGGAAAAAACCCGATACTTATTCAACTGAAAGAAAAATTTGGCCTCGATCCAGATTTTTAATAAAATATCGCTTTTAAACCTGAACCTATCTTTAAAACACTCGTTATCAGTATTACTTACTCAAAAAGAAGTAATGCTATCATTTCACAAATACTACAAATTTTTTAGCCTAGCAATAACTGCTATATTGATAGTCAATGGTTTCTGGTTGAATGAGGCTGTTGAACATTTTAACAAAATCAATCAGTCTACCGAACAGTGCCTTGAGTCGTTAGAAGAAGCAGTTGCTCCCGAGAAAAAATACTTACCCAAGAAAGTTGGCTTTTCGTCCACCTATTTAGCCCAGTCTTCTATAAAGATTTTAACCAAACTTCATCCACAACCGCCAACGACCCTCCATAAAACCTCCCGTCCCGTTCTACACAGAGCTCTCCTGATTTAAGCCATCTACTTTTTTGTTTTACGCCTTCCTTTTTGGCGTATGTATCAGTTATCAATTTAAAAAAACAAAAATAGGTATGGAACGTTCATTCAAATTCAACAAGAAATTTTTTATAACATGGTCTGTGGTGGTTGTGTACTTTCTGTGCATGACGGTTCTCGCATTGACTGTTTGATCAAATCGCATGAAAACAAAACGGACTAAGTTAGACCATTGCAAAAAAGTTTTGCAGTGCGTCAGTTTTGACATTCGCTTGTTTCGCAAAGAATATCGGAAGTCAATTTGCTGGTTGACCCCCCAAGAGGCGGTGCAGCTAAAATATTGGATCCGCTCAAAGAAAAATATACTAACCAATTGATAAAAATCCCAATATGAAAACTCAAAAAATAGTAGTGGCGTTAGCATTGGCTTCGTTGTTAGCAAG
>Ga0163155_10000912_pt1 | contig 36401 bp, 31 predicted proteins | sample OliLakLV19SP4G1_FD_148611 | JGI IMG/M metagenome (GOLD analysis project Ga0163155, IMG submission 148611) | Freshwater microbial mat bacterial communities from Lake Vanda, McMurdo Dry Valleys, Antarctica - Oligotrophic Lake LV.19.SP4.G1 | ecosystem: Environmental > Aquatic > Freshwater > Lake >... | reverse complement strand
TTTGCCCAGAGGCTAACACTTTTCATTTTTTTGCCTGCGGCAGTTTCGCCACCTAAATAGTCGGTGAGTCCAGTCCACTCACTATCGCTGGGCACGTGCCAGCCACGGGGAGCAAGGCCTCGGGTGTCGTTCACGGCATACCAGTTGTAGAGCTTGCCATAGGTACGTCCGTTGGCGGGGTCGTTGTAGTAATAGCACCAAACGGGCTGTTTATTATTGTCAGCGCGTCTCCATTCATCTTCTGTTTGCGCTTGGGGTATGGGGTCGCCATTGGCAAAGCGGTCAACATTCAGGTTTTTGCCAAGCCACCGCTGGCTGCCAACGGTGACGGTGGAAGCATCGGCAGAACCATAGCCGTAGTCAAAGGGCTTGTTTACTGGCTCGCTCCTAACGGCCACGTTGGCGGTTTCCGCTTGTTTAACAGGAGCGGTGTAAATGGGGGTGGCCGCAGTTGTGATAGCGGAGCCACTAAAATAAAAGTCGCCACCAATGGAGTTGTCTTCTACAGAGGGCAATTGCCTTTCACCCGATTCGGCAAAAACATCCTGCTTTACACGCTTAAATATCTCAGTAATATTGAGGCCTGGCTGATTGATCTGTTTAAGAAGCTTTGAAGTAAAGAGTCCATTTTTTCCGTTGCCATCTGAGGCCACTTTACCAGCTTCGGTAGCAAACACAATGATCGAACCTCTCGGTGCACTCACTTTTGTCCAGCCTTGTTCAGAATCTCTATTGAAACTGGGTATCGATCTGCACGCATCCAGCAAAAGAATATTTAGTGATTTGTTGGAGGCATTAAGGGCTGCCATCACCGAATTCATTTTCAAACATTGGTCATCCAAATCACTAGAAAGTTCCAATTTTGCAGAAGTGGGAATTAGATAATTATTGCCCTCAAACTGCATGCCATGCCCGGCATAAAAAATAATGCCCACTCCATCCACTTGGTCTTGCATCGTAATTTTGTAACGAATGATGGCATCTTTAATTTCACGGTTGGTTTTAGGGTCGAGCAACGTCTCCACCTGAAAGCCCTTGGCCTTTAGCGTTGCAGTCAGATCCCGGGCATCTGCCAATGAGTTGCGCAGGGGTGACAAGGACGTGTAGTTTTGCGCACCAATTACTAGAGCCACTTTCTTCTGTTGAGCCGTAGCCGCAAGAGATGCGGTAATTAAAAGTATCGCGAAAGCTGCTTTAAATGATTTGTGTTTTGCCATGCTTGTAGATTTAAAAAGTGAAGGTCGCACTTTTGGAGTTGCTAGTCAAAACCTATTATGGGGTATTTTTGGCCATCCCAATCTTTACTTCACCCGATACCTAAATCCCGCATACCACAGTCTGCCAAACACGGGACCCCAAACCATGGAAGTATCAAAATGCGGACTAAATGGTTGCTCTGCTGACATAATTACATTTGTCAACTTAAAATCCCCTACATTTTCAATACCTACATACACGCTCCACCGAGTGCCAAAGTCCTTACTCACTTGCGCATTCATGAGAATGTATGGATCAGAAACTGGCGGTAGTTGGCGCAGAGGTGGGTTATTGCTAGTACCGGGTATGCGCTGTTCTCCAACTCGTGTGATGGTGTAGTCAAACGCCCAATTGTTTTTGGTTTTGTATTCGAGGTTGATGAACGCTCTACCTCTTGGAACCATCGGGCGTTGCAAACGGCCACCGGCATAGTCGGTTTCTACATCAAGCCATCGATAGGCCAGCCGAATGTCAAATCTTCTGGCTAGCTGGTAATCCACTTGGGCTTGCAGGCTGTGCGAAAATGATTTCCCCTGTAGCGCATAAAAATTGATTTCCGTTGAAGATGCATCCCAATCCACTACTGCCTGATTTTGAAAATCAGTAAAATAATAGTCAACGCTAAAATTTCCTGGTCGGTAGTCCAGCGTAAATTCCTGATTCAAATTGAATCCATACACCCATGCTTGATCGGGCTTGAATCCATACGCTTGGTTGGTCTGCTGATTGGACAAAATCAATCTTCGCGAAGACGCCAGAAAACCAGAGTTCTCTGCAAAGATATTGGCAACACGCGTGCCTTGGCCTGCCGATGCTCGCAACGTAGTTGTTTCTGTAGGGTTGTACTTTAAATGAAGCCGTGGCGTAATAATGGTGCCGAACAAATTATGTTGATCTACGCGAATACCTGCAATCAATGAGAATTTTTTTAAGTCGTCATACGAATATTCAAAGAAAGCACCCGGCACTTGTTCAATCCGATCAAATCGAAAAAAGGCACCATTGAATTGCGGTTGCCCGATTGATTCTTTGTAGTTGTCATATTGAAAACTAATTCCGGTTTTGAACTTATGGAACGTACTTCCAATGATCGATTGATAAATAAGATTCGCATATGCATACTGTTCTTCTGCATCATGTGTGTTGAAACCAAAATAACTAGAGTGAGTGTGCTGAAGCCCATTGATTTGCAATCCAAAACTTTTATAAGGCTTGCCCGGAAACTGGTAACCAAGTTTCCCCACAAACTCATAGCGATCGGTATTGATTTCAAATCCGTATCGGTTAGTAGTAAACCTATCTTTCTCAGCATCGTAGCCGGTTTGCCCACCTTGTTTGTAATCGTTCAAGTACTTTAAACTGAATTGACCAAGCCATCCTTTATTCGAATTATAGACCCACCGATTGACGAAGTTTACTTGATTGCCCTTGGGAAAATCCAAAAAAGAATCGTTGTTCTGGTCCGTTTCTATTGGCCGTGCACTCCCGTGTACTAAAAATGTTGTCGCCCATTTCTTGCTCACTTGAGCTGTATGGATAACATTCAATTCTGACCTGCCAGTTTGGTTGACATATCCGTTGACAAAAAGCTTATCACTTTCCTGTGGCTTTTTCAATTCCACATTGATCTGCCCTGCAATGCTTTCATACCCATTTACAACCGAGCCAACTCCTTTCGTAACTTGAATGGAATTAATCCATGTTCCCGGAATAAATTGAATGCCTTGACTGGAAGCAAGCCCCCGAACACCGGGCATATTTTCTACTGAGATCATTGTGTTGGGCCCAGCCAATCCCAGCATTTGAATTTGCCGTGTGCCAGTGATCGCATCCGTAAAGGCAACATCTACGGACGGGTTTGTTTCAAAGCTCTCTGATAAATTACAACAGGCGGCTTTAAACAACTCCTTTTCATTCATCTCAATCATATTGATGCCCGATGCTAAATTTACATTCGTGGATGGCTTCCAACCCTCCACCACTACTTCTTGCAAAAACTGGTCAGACTTCATCTCAATTTTTAGGTTGGTCAGATCCGCAACATCAATCGTATCGGGTCGATAGCCGACAAAACTGACCACGAGCTTATTGCTTCCTTCGAAGCGGTCAATAAGAAACACACCATTCTCGCGCGTAGTCGCGCCCTTTGTGGTCCCGAGCCAATACACATTTGCACCAGCCAGTGGTTGATCTTTGCCTTGGTTATCTTTCTCTACTACCACGCCCATTATTTTCTGCGCATTCGCCTGACTGGAAAAAAGAAATGCTATGACTACTACGCCACAAAGTCGATTCTTCATATAAAATATGATTAGTGGTCTGCTTTATGATCATGGTCTCGATACAGGCAACAGAAAGGCAGTGACGCGTAAGTCTCGTCTTTTGCTTTTACCAGATCGGTGTCGTGCCCAACGGATGCTATAATTTCGTGTAGTTGTTTTTCCGATATTTTGTTGGCGTTATAAACTACCTGAAGTTCTTTTGTTTTTGGACTCCACTCCGCTTTCTTGATTCCGGCTTTGTCCAGTGCAGTTTCAATACGTTTTTTGCACATACTACAATTACCATAAACTTTGATGGAGGCAGTGACCACTTTTGTTTGAGCAAAAGTTGAAAGAGAAATTAGGCTAATAAGAATAGGAAGTAAGATATTGGTTTTCATAGAATTTGACTTTTTAAATTAAGAATTAACTAAAGTTGTTACGACTTTAAGCAAATTTTAACCTATTGAATCGTAAAAAACCAAACTGCAAATCGATTGATAAATGGGAACTTTGGGAGGCAACTGCAAAAGTTCCGCTGAAGAAAATTCTTGAACTTCCATTTTTTTAATCGACAAAGCTGCAAAGGAAAATATATCCGTCAAAAAGACAAACTGTGGCACAGCGATAGAAACGATCTGCGCAGTCGATTGGTCACTTTCAATCTTCACTATCTGCTGCTGATCTTCGCAACATGATTTGGTAGATTTATAAACTGAGCACGCACATTTTTTTGCGCCAAAGGAAAAAAAGGATGAATGGTATTTTGTGCCCATGCAAAAATGGGTAGACTTTGCAATCCCTACCGAGAAAAGCAGGTAGACCGACATAACAGATAGGAATAGAAACCTCTTCACATCGCAAACTAACTATAAATCGGGTGCAAAGGTTCTATTTCTTCTTCAAAAAAATCATTTTAACACCCTATTAACAATCAATGGATCGCTTGAAGCACGGTACTTGCTGTTAACAGCAACCGCGCACCAAATATGATCAGGCAAATACCTACAATCACATTCATAATCACCAAAAAACGATGCGTAATCAACAACCGCAGCTTGTCGGCTAAAAATGCTTTCAACAAGTCGGTAGCAAGTACCGTGCAAAGTAAGGCTGCAAAAAAAATAAAAAGCTCAAGTCCGCGGGTGTACCCCATGTCAACCGTGGCCACACTCAAGGTGCCGATCCAAAAAATAATGACCATGGGCGAAACTCCATTGATGATAAACCCCTTCAAGAAATACTTGAATGAACTCGTTTCAGTAGCCGTTTTCACGGTAATGAAATGGGCTTTTCTGCTTTTGACCAACAGATGGTATGATCCAAATAAAATCAAAATTGCACCACCCATATAGGCCATGTTGGTTCTAAACTTGGGATCATTTAAAAACTGGAACAATCCTAAATAGCAGATTGCCACGTACAACATGTCGCTAATCGATACACCTATGGATACCAGTGCGCCTTTCAAAAAACCGCGCTCAATGCTGGTTTGTATAATGGTAAAGAACACCGGCCCCACTAAGAAGGCCAACACAATCCCAAACTTCATCCCATTTAGAACAATCTCCATCGGTTCACTATCGCGCGATGAAGTTCTTCCACTCGTCTAATTGTGCATTTTTCATAACGCGCGGAAACTTGTTCTGACCCCCCGCCTTTCCTTTTGATTCCATCCAATCATAAAATTTATGCAACGGCAATACTTCCACAAAAATCTCTTTCAAAGCGGCACTTCTCTCCACCGCGTAGTCATCGTTTAATTCTTTCAAATGAAAATCGATTCTATCTCTGAGTAACTCCGCATCTACTTTGCTATCCGTGCCAACGTACCATTGGTGCGCAAATAAACTTTGATAGGGAATGCCTGCCACTGTAAACTCTTTTATTTCAATATTCTGTTCGTTCGAAACCAATTCGATGGCCTTGTTCATATTATCTACCGACAAATGCTCGCCACACAAACTCAAAAAGTGTTTTGTCCTTCCGGTAATGATAATTTCTGATTCTTCCGTTGACGTAAACTTGATCACGTCTCCGAGCAAATAGCGCCACGCGCCTGCACAGGTGGACAACAACAATGCGTACTCCTTTCCTTCTTCCACATCATCAACCAATAGTGCTTCTGCATTGGGGCGGATGTCACCCGATGGAAAAAAGTTCTTTTCGTCAAACGGCACAAACTCATAAAAAATGCCGTTGTTCAGCACCAGCTTCATGGATTTGTGTTGGGGTAGCGCCTGATAGGCGATGAATCCTTCTGAGGCTAAATAGGTTTCAATAAAATAAATGGGACGGCTCATCAATTTTTCAAGCCCTTTCCGATATGGATCGATAGAAACACCGCCATGAACATAGACCAGCAAATTTGGCCATATCTCATGAATATTGGAGACCTTATAATAAACTATAATTTTTTCAATCAGGATTTGAATCCATGCAGGCACGCCTACCACTATGCCTATATCCCAATCCTTTGCTTTTTTTACGATCTCATCCAATTTAGCGTCCCAGTTTCTGCCTTTCGCAATCTTTTTCCCGGGTTTATAAAAATGCTGAAACCAAAACGGCAACCGCGCTGCTTGAATGCCAGTAAGGTCTCCCTCAAAATAATTCCCCTTTTTGTTTAAATGAGTACTTCCACCAATCATTAAAATACCCGATTCAAAAAGTCGGGGAGGCAAATCGTATTTCGATAGTGAAATAATCTGGCGAATGCTGGTCTTTTGAATGGCCTTCGTCATCTCCTTGGTGACGGGGATGTGCTTAGAGGCCGATTCGGAAGTGCCCGAGCTAAGCGCAAAATATTTTATTTTTCCCGGCCAAGCAATGTCCTTCGCTCCCTTCAACGAAAGTTGCCACCAATCTTTGTATATCTTATTGTAATCGTGAATGGGCACAGCCGATTTATAGGCATTGTAAAAAGCATGACCGCCCTTCTTAAATTTAGGCAGTATTTTAGGGAAGTCGTAAAATTTTCCAAATTCTGTGTGGCTAGCCAAAATCATCAACTCTTTGAGCTCGTTCTTCTGCAACTCCAACGGTGACGAATATTCTTGTTGAAGGTTTTCCCGAAGTTTTATTCCTTTTTTAAGCAAGGTTCCAAGTATGGCCATAACTTTGCGATGTATTGCGTGTTGATTTGATAATAACGGGCTAAATTAAACAATGAGCATTAAAAGTAACATAAATGTAATCAACGGAAATCTCTCTTCCACCTGTCGCCTCATTGCCGTAAGCAAAACGCAGCCTCATGAAAAGATACAACAAGCCTATGAAGCTGGTCAGCGAATCTTTGGCGAAAATAAGGTGCAGGAAATGGAACAAAAATTTCATGCGCTGCCAAAAGATATAGATTGGCACCTGATCGGACACCTCCAAACCAACAAAGTCAAATACATTACTCCGTTTGTTTCTCTGATTCATTCGGTAGATAGCGTCAAACTATTAGAAGAGATCAACAAGCAAGGAAAAAAAATAGACCGTGTAGTTCCTTGCCTACTTCAAGTATGCATCGCAAATGAAGAAACAAAATTTGGATTGGACGAAAAGGAGTTATTAGATTTAGTTGCCCAGTTCCCAGTAGAATTTACACACGTTAAAATTATGGGCTTGATGGGAATGGCTACTTTCACCGAAGATCAAGAACAAATTCGTAAGGAGTTCAAAAAATTGAAAAAACTGTTTGATCAAATAAAAAACAGTCCCCTGCCCTCCGCGATTGAAATGAAAGAACTTTCTATGGGCATGAGCTCAGATTACATTATTGGAATGGAAGAAGGGAGCACGCTTGTGCGGATTGGCACTGCTATTTTTGGCGAACGTAATTACAACAAATAATAGATGCTCAACCAACGAAACACCCTTCTCATTGGTATCTTGCTCGGTTTTATATCCGTGGCTTTGGGGGCTTTCGGGGCGCACGCGTTAAAAAGCATTTTGATCGAAAATAATAAGGTAGACACCTATGAACTGGCCGTTAGGTATCTTTTCATCCATGCCCTTGCAATGATATTGCTCTCTATTCTGATGGATCGAATAAAGGTAAAGGCGGTACAGCTGAGTTCAACGTTCATTTTTTGCGGAACAGTGGCATTTAGCGGCAGCCTTTTCGCTATGGCTATTTTTAATACTACTTCAGTGGTTTTCGTTACGCCAATTGGAGGAGCTCTCTTGTTGGCCGGTTGGGGCCTTCTGGGGCACGCAGCGGTTAATTTTAAAAATTAGTAACCTTCGCTCCTTGTCTAGCACGGAAGCCGTAAAAGTCAACTGACTGCCCGCTACCGCATTCAAAAAATATAGAGATCACTTTGTTTTGTTTTCTCTGTTTGCCCGGCCAATCGAAAACCACATTTAACCTTGAGTAAAGATCGCCAAAGGTTTGGATCAATTTTTTTCAGGGGACGGAGACTAAAGTCAAGTTGAATAGCGTGCTGAGCAACGCTTGCAAAAGAGGAGCAAAAAAAAACCTCACACTAAGAGAAGACCTCGCATACATTTATTCATTTCTGATGTAAATTGAAACGCAAATGGGGTCACATCCGATAATCAGGTAACAATGGATCAATTGGTTCAGCAAACGTATGGAAATCATCTTCGGGTACGGGCCTGTGGTGTTTGTGTTGAAAATAACCAGGTACTATTGATCAATCATTCTGGGCTGGTTGAAGGCGATTTTTGGTCGCTACCGGGTGGTGGGGTTGAATTTGGAGAAACCATTCAAGATTGCTTGAAGCGCGAGTTTTTCGAAGAGACTGAATTAGTGATAGAAGTTTGCGACTTTTTATTCGCTTGTGAATTTATTCATCGCCCCCTCCACGCTATCGAGCTCTATTTTGGCGTGAAAAGGGTAGCAGGCACATTGGCCATTGGAAACGACCCTGAGTTTGGAAAACGTCAAATCATCAAACAAGTGACGTTTATGGGGAGGAGTGAAATGGATCGAATCGGAGAAGACCACCTTCATGGCATCTTGTCAAAAACGGAGAAAGTTGAGCAAATTATGGGATTAAGAGGCTATTTTAAGTTGTAATTGGTTGCTTTTTACCACATAAAATATCTATAATTGCATGATAAACCTGATAACCACATGAATCTTAATAGAATCCTCACAAGTGTATTAGTTTTAATCAGTTTATATCTGGCCTACCGCCTTTACAGTGGAATACAAGGGACCATCGATAAAACCAAAGCTATTCAGACTACAGAAGAGGCGATCATCACTAAACTCAAGTTTATTCGTGAAGTGGAAATTGTGTTTCAAGAGGTTCATAAACGCTACACTGCTAACTGGGATTCGTTAAGTCAATTTGTAGAAAACGGGAAGGTTCCAAATATTCAAAGAAGAGAGGAAATAAAGCAAGTCGGATATGGTCAAGAGGAAGTAAAGGTTTTCTTTGATACGTTAGGATTCACATCAGTGAGGGACAGGATATTCAAAAAGAACTTTACAGTCAGCGCATCAGATAATGGAATCTTTATGGGTTTTAAGATAAAGGTAGGAGATCGTGCTTTAAAGAATCAAAAGGCTTACTTGCTTAAAGTGGGTGACAAGCTTCAAGAAGTTCCTTTTCAGGAGCAAGGGATGATTACAGCTTTGGCACCCGTAACGGTGGGAACAGAGGTAAAAAAAGGAGAGTTACTTATAAATTACTGGGACTATGCATTTGATCCCGCCATCGACATCAAGAATATGGGACAAGTGCCCATGCTGCCAGGCAAGAATTTCGACATCGCTGTTGGCAAAGTGGATAAAAATGGAGTGATGGTACAGGTAATAGAAGTGAGAGACCCTAGGCCGGTAAATCCTGCCCGCAAAGAAAGCAACGAGGCCAAAAACAGGAAGCCACTGCACTTCGGCTCAAAGTTTGACGTTACCACCTCAGGAAATTGGGAATCGCAATAATTTTTTTACTTGCAACCAACAGTAGCGAGTTATAGGTTAATAAAAAAGATCAAAGACGATCGCTTTGATGAAGAGAACCTTCACCAGTATCGGTTATTAATTCAATTAGGAGTAAGGGATTTTCAAGTTGCCGTTGTATCCGAGAGCGATAACCGGCTTCTTTTTTTTGAAGACTATGTGCTAGGCGACCTGCACACCCACGAACAACTATTGGAATTGCTTAAATCGCTATTTGAAGCACATTCCGTTCTTCAGGCCGGGTTTTGGGAAAGCGTAAAAGTTTCCATCAAAAACATTAAGTTTTGCCAGGTGCCTGAGCAACTTTTTCACAATGAGTACCCCACCGACTACCTAAATTTTAGTGCGCGGGCTGAGCTTGAATCAGAGATGGTTTTATGCTGTAAAAATCAATCGATCGACTCGATTACCGTTTTTGCCATTCGAAAGGACTTGCACCAGTGGCTGAGTGGAATATATCAGAACACAAAACTTTTTTTCGTTCATCAATCCACCGCACTCATTGAAGGCATCATTGCTTATTCCCACCAAGTCTCAACTCCACCGCTGTATATATATGTCGATCGATTTAAACTCCACATTATTTCTGTAACGAAGGGGAAGCTGATTTTCTATAATCAATTTGCCATCAATCAGTTTTCTGATTACGTCAAATACATTATGCTGGTGATGAAAAATTTAGGGATGGATCAGCAAAAAAGCGAGGTGATATTATGGGGGTACATCGGTAGAAAGTCCCCCCATTATAACGAGTTCGTGAAGTACGTGCGAAACGTAAATTTCGGACATCGCCCCACAAACCTTGGATTTGGCTATATGTTTGACGAGGTGCAAGAACACCATTTCTTCGACCTTTATTCAATCGACTTATTGAAGGCTTGACATGAAGCGCATTGCTCTATTCCCCGGCTCATTTGATCCCTTTACGAAAGGCCATGAGGATATTGTTTTACGGGGGCTACCACTTTTTGACGAGATCATTATTGCCATTGGCTACAATAGCGGAAAAAACCAACGCTACTTCCCCATTGAATTCATGGTCGGAAAAATCGAGAATACCTTTAAAGAACACAAAGGAGTGAAAGTTCAAACGTACAATGAGCTAACGGCTTCTTTCGCAAAAAAAAATGGCGCAAAATACCTTCTTCGCGGATTGCGCAACACCACGGACTTTGAATATGAAAACAGTATCGCCCAACTAAATCGGTACTTAAGTGCAGACTTGGAGTCAGTTTTTTTAATCACCTCACCACAGTTTGCGGCTATCAGTTCTTCAATTATTCGAGAAGTGCACAGATACAAAGGAGATATATCGGGGCTTATCCCCTACCGGTTGGATTAACTTATCCGCGCTTTTTTCTTGTAATATTCCTCAAATACAAACCGGATGGATTTATAAGAATTCTCCAACGCATGGTACACTTCTTTTTCCGTCATCCATCGTAGTTCTTCGATATCTTCTTCCAAACATGGCTTGCTCTCCGAATCATCCACCAAGTCCATTTGATACCATTTCGTTTTTTTGAGCATGCTGTTCTTGTTCATGGTATAGGTATGCCAAGTAGTGCAAATCTTAGAGCCCAATTTTACGCGCACGTTACACTCTTCCCCGACTTCGCGCAAGGCCGTTTGGGATGAGCGCTCGCCACTTTCTTTTTTCCCTTTGGGGAGATCCCACTTTTTCATGCGATAGATCATCAAAAACTTATCCTTCTTGCGAACAATGCCGCCTGCCGCTTTAATAATCTTAAACTTATTTTTCAAATAGAATTTAAACGCCTCGTAATCGTTGATGCTGACGGTTAACGATAAAAGGTTCATGGGAACTTTTGAATTGATGAGATCAAACACCGCATCCATGTCAAGTACACTAGCATGGCTCAACCAAACGTGGTTCAACAACTTGGCTTTGTGAATAGGCTCAGTCAAGGCATTAATTTCGGTATTAAAATGCCCGGGCTCTGGTTTTTCATCAGCAGCCAATATCCGAACCGGAATATCATTTACAAATAGATCCATGCTTGCTGAGTTGTTTTAAAAACGTTGCAAAAACATAAATTATTCTCATTCCGCCAATACCTGCATGGAATAAAAACTCAGGATTTTGTACAGTCGTTCGAATCCTCATAAATTGCTGGCCTATGGATCAAATAAGAATTTTAGAAACCACCGCGCGTGAAACAGCATCAAAGTTACTGGATATTGGCGCTATTAAGTTAAATCATCAAAAACCATTTACGTGGAGCTCTGGATGGAAATCGCCCATTTATTGCGACAACCGGCTGGCGCTTTCTTATCCTCCTATTCGGTCATTTATCAAGCTCTCGCTGGCGAAGGCAATCCGGGATAATTTTCCGTTGACTGAATGTATTGCAGGCGTTGCCACTGCCGGAATTCCGCAGGGAGCACTTGTGGCCGAAGAACTACAGTTACCATTCGTTTACGTTCGTCCGAAACCAAAAGAACATGGCATGGGCAATTTGATAGAAGGTAAAATTGAAAAGGGTCAGAAAGTAGTGTTGGTAGAAGATCTGATCTCCACGGGAGGCAGTTCGCTAAAAGCAGCGCAAGCCATGCGCGAGGCGGGCTTCGATGTGATTGGCATGGTAGCCATTTTTACCTATGGTTTTGAACAAAGTGAAAAAAGCTTTCGCGAAGAGAGAATCAAACTTATTTGCCTGAGCGATTTCAATCACTTATTACAGGAAGCTTTGGAAAGAAAATACTTGGATGAAAATCAACTGATTTATGTGAAGTCTTGGCGGCTTGATCCCGCCAATTGGAAATAATTATCGATCGGCAAGGCGGTACACAAACTTCATTTCCGGCCACACTTTCGCCACTGCACAAACCTTTACAAGTTTTCGCTTAATTCCGTATTTTATTTAGCTAATTTCTTCAACCAGAAGAGTTGACTCATTTGGTTTTTCCGCAGGAGAGTATAATGACATTTGGATTTCTTATCACAGACAATTTTCATGTCCACAAATGAGTGCGCAAAATCGATGCGTCTCTTCGGTGTTTTTTAAATCGTCTTTATTCCATCGGGAAGCGGTGCCAATAAATAACGGCCATTTGCCGGTGCATGAGAAGCAGTCGTTCCAAAATAAGGCCTCAAGCTAAATTTTTTGCAGCGGTGTTTCTGAATATCCTGCCAGGGTTAAATAAAAAATCCCAACCATAAAGGTCAGGATTTTTAAAATGAGTAAGAAAAATTAGTTGCCGCTTTTCTTTTTCTCCATTTCAGCGTTGAATGTGTCTTTGAATTTCTCGTAATCGTAGTCAATTTTCAACCGATCGTCAGTAGACAAACGCTCATTGTATTGTTTCACTAGATCATCGGCAGAAAGTTCAATAGCTACATAGGTTTTAAAATTACCGTCTTTAGTTTGCACCAACTTTTCGCAAAGAGTCCTTACACCTTGAAGTGTTTGCTCAACTATCTCGCGATTCAACTGCTCAAACTTTTGCTCCAATTCCTCTTTTCTGTTCATCGAACGTGAGTTGGTGTAGTTGTCAGTTACGGTCTTTACCGTTGTTTGGATGGATTGCGCTAGCTCATTTCTTGCATTGGTCAGCGCCTTCTTTTTAGAGGTTACTTGATCCATGCTTTCTCCAATTGAGTTGGCGCGAAATAATTTGTTAGAAGTGAAGAAATCCGGACCGGAGCAGGGAACCAGCACCTCTTTTTCACCATCAGGAATAGCGTTTCTCTTTTTAGAACAGCCGCTTATCACAGAGGCAGCGACTGCGACTAGTACCATCGAATAATTTACGATTCTTTTCATATCAATTTATTAATTTGGTTAGCAAGTTAGTGAATGCAATTAATAGGCCACTATTTTTTAAAGTAAAAATCCAACTCTTTCAGAAACAAAAATTTCCCGTTTTTATTGCAAAATCGAGTTCAAAAGCTCGGGGAGTTTCTCTTTTTCCAAAATTTCCAATGATTTATTGTACGCCTCTTGGCTTGATCTTTCAAAATCTAAACTAAACCCTTTGATTCGATCTAGTGTGGTGGCATAAATTTCTTTGTTGTCTTTCACTAAAGCAACCCGAATAATGGCCGTCACATAGGTAATATAAATGCTTCCGGAAACAGCTCCTTTTTCAGAATTGGCATCAATGTCCAAGGCTAGCTCGGCCTTTGTTTTATCGTCCGTAAATTCAAATCCGGCAGTAGCCAAATAATTTTTTACTCGGTTGGTGATCTGTTGATTTGATTTAGTAGCACCTAAACTCTTTTCGGCCGAGGAAACAAAAACAAGCGGCCTTTGCACTTTTAGCAAAAGCGTTGCCCGTGGCAAAACCATCTTTTGCACCACGAGCGAATCAATTTTAGTAGCCGACTGGCCTGCAAAACTCAACGGATTTATTTTGACCACCACCGTTTGTTCCAAATCGCGCGAGCTGATTTTAGTAAGCAGTATTTTTGCCGAGCCTGCTTCATCGGTTTTATAATTAGGGAAAACGGCACCTGCTCCTTTTTCAAATTCGGCTTTCAATGGCAAATCCATTACCACTTTTTTTGAGGCTTTATCGATAGCCTTCACCATGATCGCCTGTTCGCCCACGGAAATCCGTCTATTCAGGGAAATCTCTGTGGGGTTGATGGTTATGTTGATCTTGTCCATCAACAGTTGCATACTGGCCACCACCTCGCTGGTCAACAATATTTCTTTTCCTTCAAACTCGATGCGGATGGGCTCACCCAAATACTTTTCAATAGCCCTAAAACCTTGGTAGTAAAAGCCCAACGCCAACGATAATTCGCCATTTTTTTCAGCTTGTTTTGCTTTCGAAAAAAAATCTAGGCTGATGGAAACAGCATTGCGCTTTTGCTCGTCTTTGATCTCCTTGTATCGCAGTTTTGAGAGCCGATAGTACACCCAGTAACTAAGGTCATCTTGCCAAGAATCAACTTGCTCAAATTCCTCAATCTCGTCCGCTGCTGTGGTATTTATAATTTGTTCATACTTCTCTTGAAACTCCTTGTTAGCATCGATTTGACTAAGTACGGAAGTCGATGAGATATTTACTTTGATCTCGGACACCAAATCTTCCAGCGCACTTTTCTTTGCCTGTTGGATATAATTAATCGTCCCGTTCTTGGTTCCTTTTCCGATTCCAATGTAGTAAGACGATTGATTGGGCTTTGCTGAAAGCCACTCCAACTTTGGGTTTGTAATATCCGTTTTAACGGGACTATTGATGGCGGGGCTACAGCCCATCAGCAACAAAACTAAAATAAGTGTACGATTCACAATGAATTACAGGTTAAGGTCGGTACAAAGGTAGCTATATCTGCGACAAATGCGGGAGGGACAAATTTAACATCAAATGTCCATCATCAATTTATTTATTTAACTTTATGAAATAATAGAATTAATATGAAAAGTTTATTTGCTTTAGCAGCTTTAATAGTGGGGATGGTCGGTTGCGGTACGAACGAACAGGCGGTTAGCGAGTTTACTGGCAATGAGACCACCTATGCGCTTCAGCAATCCTCACGATATGTAGTGTCGGGCATCGTAACCTTTAAAGAAAAAAAGGATGGCTCAACATTGGTTGAAGTGGAGCTGAAAGGAACTTCTGGCAATGCCAAATACCCTGTTCATTTGCACTTGGGAAATTTATCAGTTCAAGGAGCCAGCGTGGCTGCCCAACTAAGCCCTGTACTCGGCAGCACTGGCAAAAGTCAAACGTCCTTAACCCAGCTGGCTGACGAAACAAAAATTTCCTACCAAGCAATAACCAAATTGGACGCAAGCATCAAAATTCACCTATCGGATTCGGGTCTTGAAAAAGATATAATCCTATCCGCTGGCAACATTGGCATTGCTTCGGCAAATGGTCTTTCGAGTGGAAGATTAGGAGTGGCTGTTTGCGAAAGCAAGTAGGCAATCGAAGTCTGTTACTTCCCTCCTTCTGAATTTATTACTACCGCAGCATACGGTGATTTATACGACTTCATGAATTCGGCAAAAGAATTCTGCCCTTTCCTGTGATGGTTCTCACTAAAGAATATCAAAAAAGGATAAAATTCCTCGGGCTTGCGATAACCTGGTATCGGGTGAACATCTGTGTAATCTTCCTCCAAAAAACTAACAGTAGGATAACTCAATTGATTCTTTAGTAAAGCAGCGGCCAATTGATGGGTGCCCTTATTACCAGAAGGAATAAACTTAAAAGTAGTATTATTAAAGACCACATCTTCCGTTTGTTCGGCATCAAACTTTACAGGGTAAAATTTTTCGTTTAATACTTTGGCAACGGCAGGATCGCTAAATGTATTCTTGTCCATCACTTTGCACCAACCGCACCAATCGGTGTAAACGTCCACAAATATCTTTCTCTTTTCAGTCTTCGATTTTTCCACCGCTTGTTCAAAAGTCAACCACTGCACGAGAGATGAATTATGTTGAGACTGAGCCAACAGTGAAACCGAGAGAAAAAAGCTTATTGAGAACATCAAAATCTTTTGCATACTGTTTGTAGTTTTTGCTTGCTTCTTGCAACAAATCTAGTGAGAAAATACGTTCTGCCAATCTGGGATTAGTATCAAACTGAAACCTTCCCGATCGGGATAAGAGAAATTTGCGTCAGAAAAGGCCAAAATCAAACCAAATGAAGACTTTAAAATTATTGACACATGGAAGAAAAAACATCGTTCTGTCGCCCGGGATTTGTGTGCGCCTTACTGCAACGCTGCCATCTGAAATTCAATCAGCCTCGACCGGCTTGTCAATAAAAAACTTGCTCTTTTCTATAAAACTGGCAATTGCGAAAACCGTTTCGTTGGTTGATCTACTTTCCCTTTTTAAAAGGTCGTCTCACCGATAAGCATAATATTGAAGAACGGTTTCAATGGCTTTTTTGATTGCAACTTTAATTGGATAAAATTCATGGGTCAACTCAAAATCAATTCCATGCAATTGCATATAGTATTGATTCATTACCGGAACTGACTCGCCATCGCTTATTTTCTGTTGTGCTAGATTGAAATTCTCCGTCTGCTCTGTTTTTATGATTTGGCACGTGACCAGTTCTCGTTGGTCGTATTTGTTAGTGCGGGCAGAATATCCAAATAATCTGCAGATGAGTCCGCGATGGGCATATTGAGAACAAAGACCTGCTCCGCTTTGAGTTGGATTTAGGACAGGGCACAATTCAGATTCAGCGTGCTCGATTTTTGAAAGCCATTCTTCCGCTTCACTACGATGATAAAGATGGTAAGCAAAAGGCAAAAATTCTAAAATGGTAGCTTCAATATCTGGCTTAAAGCAGCACTTGCCACAGCCCGCCTTACAATGAAGGCCTGACCAAGTTTGCAACGTGGCGATTTCGGCATCCAGACTACTGAAAACTTCTTCCACTGATGTTATTTTTTCCTCCAAAGACATAGCGCAAAGCTAGCGCAATTTTTATTTGATAATGAATTGATTTGCTAACTTGAGTTTTAATGTAAAGCTATGCAACAGGGTATTTCCATCATCATTCCAGTTGTGAACGAAGCAGCCCGAATAGCAAAAACGGTGCGGCAATTTAAATTACATCCCATGCACCCGCAGTTGGAAGTAATAGTAGTGGATGGCGGGAGCAAAGATAAAACCCGGTCAGCGGCATCGGACGCAGGGGCGATCGTGATTGAATGTGAGCAACGAAGCAGGGCCGTTCAAATGAATGAAGGGGCAAAGCACGCCAACTACGACATTCTCTATTTTGTCCATGCCGATGTTGCCGTACCTGAAAGTTTTTATGACGACATAATGGAAGCACTGCAAGCGGGATTTGGCTGTGGTTGTTACCGATCTGATTTTGATTCGTATCCTGGCTTGATGAAAATAAATGCCTTTATGACCCGGTTTAAAATTCTATCTTTTCGGGGGGGCGACCAAACGTTGTTCATTGCCAAGCATTTATTTCAACAACTCAACGGATTCGATGCCTACTATTGCATTATGGAGGACTATGATTTTATAAGGCGAATATGGAAATCGAAAATAGCATTTAAGCTCATTCAAAAGGCCGTGACCATCTCTACTCGAAAATATCAACGGAATTCGTGGCTGCGCGTGCAAATCGCAAATGGGGTTGCCATGTTTATGTTTAACCAAGGCATACGCCCCGAAGAGATAAAAAAAGCCTACCGAAAATTAGTGAACCACCAAAAGGAAAATTACAAAGTGTTTAGCTAAAGGTTTTTTTCAACCTCCGTAAGTCGTATACCTTGCTCGCCAAGTTCGGCCAATATGGGTTCATAAATTTCCTTCGTTACCGGGATCAAAACGCCTCTACTTTTTATTTTTCCTTGAAGCAAAAGTTTAGCCGCGATGGCTAACGGCAACCCAACCGTTTTCGCCATTGCAGTATTATTTTCGTCATCCCCGGTGGTGGTTAAATACGCTTGAATCTCTTTCCTTTTTCCATCAATTTCATATCGAAACCGGTGCCACATCACTATAAAATCGCGATCGCCAATTTGAAGTTTCCATTTTTTATTGAGAATATGCTCTAGTACTTGCGCGGGCGTGCCCTGACTGATTCCGATTTTTTCGCTGGAAAACAAACCACTCCACGATAAGCGTTTTAACTCTTCGCTGCCAGAAGAAAGTTTAAACATAGACGCTACTTTCTCTTCTGCCGATTTGCCAAATCCAGCTTCCAAAAAAGTACTTAAAAAATCTACGTGGCTCATTTGGCCAACTCCCTCCATCTGAAAGCTGTCGTCACAACACCCTAATTGCACCAAAATATTCCAAGCACTGCAATAACCCTTGTTTCGCAAGGTACCCCGAAGCATTGTTTTGATACCATCCAAACCATAGGTTTCCAAATATTTCAATGAATCGCGATTGGCGTAGCCTTCAAAATCTCCGGCTCCGGGAACATGAACGGACGTTGTTCTTCTAAAGAGCTGTTGATAGGGAATAAATTTGAACCGACCATCTTGTAAAAACTTGGCCGTACTCTGCCCCGCCATTACAACATTTCTTGGATTCCAAGTGAATTTATATCTCCATGGGTTTTCCAAATCGGTATCGGGGCTGATCAATCCGCCCGTGAACGACTCAAAGGAATACAGCTTGCCGCCCAGCCCTTTAATCTTGTCAATCACTTGCATGGCACTCATGTGGTCAATGCCGGGATCTAAACCGCACTCATTCAAAAAAAGCAGGCCTTTTGAAGCCGCCTCATCTTGAAGAGACTTCATTTCTTCAGAAACATAGCTGGCCGTGAGCAAATGTTTTTTCTGCTCTAAACAAATACGGGCAACTTGAGGATGCAAATGAGCAGGCATGAGCGAAACAACAACATCTGCTTGTTCTATCACCAGCCTACTTGCATCCTGATCGGCAATATCAAAGCGTATGGCCTTTGCAAAGTCAGCATTTCCAATTCGCTCTTTTGCCGCGGCTTGATCAAAATCCCCAACCGTGAGTTGCCAGTTGTTAATGGAGGCTTGTTGTTGTAAATAATTTATCAAAGCAGAAGACGAACGCCCTGCGCCAAGAACAAGAATTGATTTAAAATGCATAACTTAACGTGGTGAAACTAGAATGGTGAACAGAACATTTGCAAATTATTAATAAATCACCATTCCACTACTCAAGAAATCAGTATCGCTCAAATTAATCAGGACCCATACACGATGGCCACATTTGAAAAATTCAAAACACTGGAAGAATTAGACAGCGAATCGAAGTACCTCGTGCACAAAGCAAAAGAAGCTGCACATCTGGCATATGCACCCTATTCAAAATTTTGCGTTGGGTCTGCGATTATGTTGGATGATGGCACAATCGTGGTGGGAGCAAATCAGGAGAATGCCGCCTACCCGCTATGTATGTGTGCCGAACGAGTTGCCATCTATTCTGCGGCCATGCAGCACCCAGAGAAAAAAATGGTGAAGCTGGCCGTTGTTGCCCACAAGAAGAACCACAAGGAACTAGTGCCAGCGGCATCGTGCGGAGCATGTAGACAGGTAATGCTGGAATTCGAACATCGGCAGCACTCGCCCTTGCAGGTAGTAATGATGGCGAACGAGGAAGAATGGATAAAATGCGAGAGTGCTGCCAGTCTGCTCCCGATGGCGTTCTCAAAAGACAATCTAAGTGTCTAAGTTGGTTAAGGTTTAAACAGCTACTTATTAGCCAGTTAGACATTTAACCTACCCGTCAATCCCATTCCAAACTCTGTCAGAATATTGCTTTACTGCTCGTTTGTCAGTGGATTTAACCCATGTAATATTTCTTTGAGAATAAGAATTGGTTGCGGCAATTGAAAACCTATTTTTGCCTTTCTTTGAGAAAACACTAATTGGTTTATCGAGTGGTACAAGACATCGACATTGTTGATTTAAAAAAAATAACCGACTTGGTTCAAACCAAGTATGGATACGATTTTCGCAACTACGCTATGTCTTCCTTCAAAAGGCGCATGCTGCGAATATTAGAACTAAAAAACCTGACCATTGAGTCGCTTTTGAAAAAGCTAAACGAACAGCCAGGTTTTATAGAAGAGTTTCTGGACGAACTGACGGTAAATGTGACGGAGATGTTCCGAGACCCAGGCTTTTGGCGAATACTCAGAGACGAGATTATCCCCGGCATATTGCTAAACCATAAGTCTTTTAAAATATGGCATGCGGGATGCTCCTCCGGTGAGGAAGTCCTGTCAATGACAATCATGTTGAAAGAGATGGGAATTCTTCAGGATGTTCAACTTTTCGCTACAGACCTTGATGTAAATATTCTTGAAAAAGCAAAGTCAGCAACTTATCCCATCAAAAACATGGAGCTGAACGAAAAAAACTACATACGCTATGAGGGAAAGAAGAGCCTGAAAGAGTACTACAAAGAAGAAGGCGGCAAAGCAATTTTCGACAAAGAACTAATGCAGAATGTAACCTTCCGCAAGCATGATTTAGTAAAGGGCGAGGTTTTTAATAAGTTTGATTTGATACTTTGCAGAAACGTGATGATTTATTTTAATCAAGCGCTGCAAAATGATGTACTCAAAAAATTCCACGAAGGGTTGTTTAAATATGGATACCTCGCGATTGGTTCAAAAGAATCTTTGATCTGGTGCGATGTAGCCAACAAGTTTTTGGTGGTGAACAACGAGGAAAAAGTTTACAAGAAGATAAAGGATTAGCCAAGCGAACTGCCATGGACAAGTACAACTTAAATAGCAGCTACAGGGCAGTTGTAATTGGAGGTTCGGCCGGAAGTTTTCAAGGGATCGTGAAAATTTTGGCGCAGCTTCCAAAGTCTTTTCCTTTACCGATCATTCTGTGTTTGCACAGATTGAAACATGTGCGAAACGGGTTTGTAGAGGCATTGTCAGTGAAGAGCGTGGTTCAAGTAGTGGAACCAAACGATAAAGAGCAAATTAAAAAAGGGAGTGTTTACTTGGCGCCTTCTAACTATCATATGTCTATTGAATTGGGTAATCATTTTTCCATGTCAACAGAAGAAATGATCAATAACTCACGCCCAGCTATTGACATTACCTTAGGTAGTGCGGCCTATGTATATCGCGATAAACTGATCGGGATTTTACTATCGGGCGCCAACCGCGATGGAGGACTGGGGATGAAGTACATTAAAGATAAGGGGGGGCTTACCATCGTACAAGAACCGACCGAGTGCATGATTGACACCATGCCTAAAGCGGCCCTGGCACTTACAAAAGTTGACTACACGATGAAAATCGAGGAGATCGTAGAATTTATAAAAGAACTGGATAAGCATTACAAATAATGGAAAGGTTACTTCAAACTTTTAAAGACCCAAACAAACTTAGCTTGCTATCGGCCGCGTTATTTTTTGTGGGTGTCATTAGTTCATCATATCTACTTTTTGCGCTTCCGCACGATTTGATTTTTAAGGGCGGAATGTCGTCCCAAGGATTGGAAACGCTTGTACATGCGAAGGTTTTTGTCATAGTTCTGCTGACCTTTGGAATGGGAATTATTGCGATCAATGCTTCCTTACGCGCAAAAAAAGAAGTCATCGTATTCAAAGAGAAAAAGAACGAAACTGAACAAGCCGCTGCCATTTTGAAGGACGCCAGCGAAGCCTCTATCGATGTGAAAGAATTTGTAAAAAAAATCAAGGCAGCCAAACCGGGCCAACAATTGCAAGAAGGAATTAACACAATTTGCCAGTTGTTGACTGCAGGACAGGGAGCTTTTTACGTGGTTAAGGACGAAAATGAGAAAAGAGTAGCCCAACTAAAAAGCGCGTTTGCCATTCCGCTTGGCGAAAGCGAAACCATTGAATTTGAATTTGGTGATGGATTGATTGGTCAATCGGCTGCCAGTGGCAAAAGTATGTACTTGGATGAAATGCCCGAGGGATACAACAACACAATTATAAGTGGGTTGGGCATGGCCGCGCCAAAATATATTTTCATTACTCCTGTAAAGAAAGAAAATGCGGTAATTGCATTACTAGAAATTGCTACATTTTCTCCCCTTACGGATGCTATGCAAAAGGAAGCGGGAGAAATGGCCCGGATATTAGCTGAACAAGTTTAACGCACACGTAACTCAATGGGGAGTATGTTTAAGAAGATTAAAATAAGCTCAAAGATCACTATGCTAACAGTGGTCATATCGCTGGTTTCACTACTGGCGATAACGTTCTTTACATACAAAATAAATCTAAACGCAAACCAAGATAAGTTAGAATCTGGTCTTTCTGTAATTGCAGATAACCGTGCTACAGAACTCACCCATTATTTTGACCACCTCGCATCCACAGTTAATTTTCTCCAGCATTCCGATGGAATCAAAAATTTGCTCGACAGTGCGCCCGACTCGTTAAAAACAACGCTGTCTAAAATCGCAGAAGATTTTAAGTTTAGTCAGTTGTTTATCACGGACACGAAAGGATCTATCCTAGTTTCATCGGACAGCAACCAGCGAGGCTTGTTTCACGATCCCGATGGGGCATTCTTTGGTCGAGCTCTTTCAGGCACCTATTTCAGCACGGTAAAAAAAGATACCCTAAAAGGAGTTGAGTACTACAAAATGTACGTGGGATCTCCCTTCCACAACAAGCTATTGATTTTTACAATTGATTTAGATCCCGTTTTCAAATCCCTGAAAAACACCGGTGGATTGGGCAACTCGGGTGAAGTATTTGTGGGGATGAAAGACCTTGTCACTAGCAAAGTTATTTTGGCAAGTCCGTTGCGAAATGCCCCTAACTCCTTTTTCAAATTCTATCCGGAGGGCGACAGAGAAGTAAAAGAAATCGAATTGGCCTTGGAAGGAAAAAATGGTTTTTCAACCGGTGTTGACTATCGCCAAAAACAAGTATTAGTTGCTTACCGCAGTATTGGCAATTCGCCCTGGGCGCTGATTACGAAAATTGACGTGGAGGAAATTAACCAGCAGGGAGATCAATTGATTCGCATTTATCTTTTAGGAGGATTGGTTATCCTTTTTATCGCCACGTTTGCTTCCATCACATTTGCCAGATCACTCACGCAGCCTCTGAATTCCATGCGCGATACCATCGACCTGGTTTCGAAAGGAATCTTGCCCGACAAAATTGAAGCGGCCACCAGTGACGAGTTTGGTCAAATGGCCACCAAGGTAAACGAGCTGGTACAAACCTTAAAGGGCAGCGCGCAGTTTGCGCGGCTGGTTGGAGAAGGAAAATTTAATGCGGCATATAAACCCGCTAGTGAAAATGATACGTTGGGTCTTTCCTTGCTCAACATGCGCGAAAACTTGATTCAAAACGAGCAAAAAGAGAAAGAGAGAAACTGGATTGTGCGGGGGCTAGCAGAGGTGGCAGATATTCTTAGGATGCATGATTCGCTGGATTCGTTGGGTGATGACGTTCTTGAATTTATCATTGAAAAGATCAACGCGGTTCAAGGGGCATTCTACATTGTAAATGACGACAGTGGAGAAAAGCTGATTGAGATGCGTGCAAGTTTTGCTTACAGTCGCAAGAAGTATCTTAAAAAATCGTTTCGTTTTGCCGAAGGTTTGGTGGGTCAATCCGCAGCCGAGCGCGATTACATTTTACGAACGGAAATCCCCGAAGAATACGTCACACTCAGTTCCGGCATTTTGGGTGATCAAAAGCCTAATTGTATTCTGATTGTGCCGTTGATTACCAACGAAGAAGTGTATGGTGTGGTCGAATTTGCTGGACTGAACAAATTTGACGCATCTCAAGTAAAGTTTGTTCAAGAACTCAGTCTAATCTTGGCTCGAACGATTTTCAATATAAAAGTAAACGAGCGTACAAGAAGGCTTTTGAGTGAATCACAAGCATTGAGCGGAGAACTTACCGAGAAGCAAGAGGTGTTGCGGCAAAACGCGGAAGAGATGCGAGCCACACAAGAGGAGTTGCAGCGTTCAAATATTAAACTAGAGGAACAAATTGAAGAAGTAAATCGCACGCAGAACAGGATGCAGCTTTTGTTGGAAAATGCTTCGGAGGTAATCACAATTTATGAAGAAGACGGAAAAATACGGTACATTTCTCCTTCTGTAGAAAGTATCTTAGGATACAATCAGAAAGAGCTTCAAGGTCAAAGCGATTTAGACCGTGTTCATCCCAACAGCCAAGAAGTGGCGCAAGGATTGTTTGATCAACTGCGTGCCGAGCCAACTGAAAAATTAACTGTTCAGCTCGAGTACAAAACAAAGGACGGGCGATATATTTGGTTAGAAGCCACCGGCACCAATTTTATGTCAAACTCCGCCATCCATGGCTTTATCTTAAACTCGCGAGACATTACCGAGAGACGTTTGGCCGAACAGGAGCAGCGGATGCGAAGCAAGATGCAAGCGTTATCAGAAAATTCGCTGGATATCATCACGCGCTTGGAGCATGGTTCTATTTCCTACATCAACCCTACGATCGAATCCTACACGGGTAAATCACCGGAGCGATTCATCAACAAAAAGATCAAAGAAGCAGAATTGGAAACTGGCATTCTAGACAAGTGGCTATCAATCGTAGAACAAGTTAACGCTACTGATGACAAGATTTCAACGGAGATGGATTTCCCTTCTGAAATGGGAAGACGTGTGATGCAGGTCAATGCCATTCCAGAGTATGATGATTTGGAAAACATTGAATCTGTACTGCTGGTATCACATGACATAACCGAGCGCAAAGAAATTGAGTTGGAGATTCAGAACAAAAACAAAAAGATCAACGACTCTATCAACTACGCGAAGCGCATTCAAAACGCCATTCTGCCAAACACGCGGTTGATCAACAAAGCGCTGCCCGACTCATTCATATTGTATAAACCACGCGATGTAGTAAGCGGAGATTTTCCTTGGTTTGTTCAAATCAAAAACGATCTTTTTATTGCCGCAGTAGATTGTACCGGGCACGGAGTTCCAGGAGCATTGCTTTCATTAATTGGCTATTTCTTACTGAACGACATTGTACGAAGCCGAAAAATAACCGATCCAGGAAAAATATTGGATCTATTGGATGAAGGTGTGACCCAAACCTTAAGGCAGGATCAGGAAGACTCTGCTACTAAAGACGGTATGGACATCGCGCTCTGCCGGATCAACGCAGAAACAAGAACGGTTGAGTATGCGGGAGCACACCGCCCGCTTTATATTATGAAAGGTGGGGTCATGGACGAAATAAAAGGAAATAAATTTCCAATCGGGGGCGGAATATTTAAAAATCAAACCAACTTTACCACTACTAAAATGGAATTGGCAAAGGGAGATTCATTTTATTTCAGTTCAGACGGCTTCCCGGATCAATTTGGCGGGGCCGAGAATCGTAAATTTGGCCCTAAAAAGACCCGCGAGATCATTGAGCGGGTACACAAGCAGCCCATGAAAGAAGCTGCCGAAGTATTTGACAAAGAATGGGATGCTTGGAAAGGCGACCAAAAGCAAACAGACGATGTATTGTTAATTGGAATTAAAATGTAGTATTTTTAGCTTAGCCGATAATATAAGAACCCAAACCCTTACACGATGAATTTTATCTACGAATTGCACCGGACGATGATGTCCCAAAAACTAATCTTAGTGTATGATGGCGACTTCACCCAAGAAACTACCAAGTCGATTTTGGCCATGGCGGAGCGCAACCTGGATTCTTCTGGAGAAGGTTCAGGCATTAAACGCAAAGTATTCAACGTAATGGTTGAGGCGTTGCAAAACATTGTAAAACACAGCAGCGAGCAAGGCACCACAGCCGGTTCCTTAGTGAGCAAGAGCGCCATCTTTATGATAAGCAAAGATGACAAACGCTATTGTATCCTTACTGGCAACCCAATTCCTAAAAGCCAAGTCCAGAAACTTACCGATAATTTAAATGACCTCAATGCAAAGGACAAGGAAGGCTTGAAGGAAATGTACAAAGACATCATCAAGAACACGCAGATATCCGAAAAAGGTGGGGCAGGATTGGGCTTTGTGGACATGGCCAGAAAATCGGGTGAAAAATTAGAATTCACTTTCGATGAGATGGACTCAGCGTTTGACTTCTTCTGTTTAAAAGTTAATATCTCAAGGGAAAAAGAATAATTACAACATTATAAACGAATCAATCATGGAAATCTTAAATCTCAAAGGCACAGAAGATACACCGGACATTTTGTTGGACAAAAAAAACGGAATTTTTGAAATCAGCGGACGCTCCTTACCCGAGGATTCGGCCGAGTTCTACAAACCCGTAATCGAGTGGATCAATGCGTATGCCGGTGATGCCAACCCTACTACCGAGTTTGCTTTCAAACTCGAGTATTTCAATACCGCTTCATCAAAGTTAATTTTGGACGTCTTATCCGCATTGGAAGAAATCAAAGGGATAAAAGTCCTGTGGTACTTTCACGATGACGATGAAGACATGGAAGAAGCAGGTCAAGAGTTTTCAGAATTGGTTGAAATCCCTTTTGAATTCAAAACTTACTAAAACACCAAAATTGAGAGGTGAGTGGGAAATTGTAGCCCGGCCAATTCCCGATTTTCAAATCTTAATTCTCAAATCCGCATTGAATGAGTGAGGAAATTCTAAAAGCATTGACCCAACTTTTCGCCATTATCACCAAGCAGGATGGTGGCGTAACGGAAAATGAGCGAGAATTTGTAATTACCTTTTTTAGAACCGAACTAGACCAAGATTCGATTAAAGAATACTTGGAACTCTACGACAATATCTCTGGGTATACCAAGCTAAGAACCGCAGAAGATGATAAGAACAAGCTCACGTCTGTTCGAGACTCCGTTAAGACACTTGGCATCTGCAAAAAAATTAACAAGACGCTTACTCAAAAACAAAAGGTAGTTGTTTTGATCAAATTGTTGGAATTGATAGGCTCCGACAAAAATTTTACCCCACAGCGAATCGAAATCATCAACACCGTTTCCAATGTTTTTAATATCGATCAGAAAGAATACAATCTGATTGAAAAATTTATTACCGCTGAGCAAATCGAAGAACTGAATTTTACCGACATTCTAGTTTTGAATGCAGGCCGCGAAAAATCGACTGAGCTGCAAAAACATACCCATGGCCACATTACCGGCAATCTCATTTTCATGCGAGTGAATAGTGTGGACATGTACTTCAGCAAATACTTGGGTGAAGAATCCAACATCCTCAACGGATTTATCATGCAATCCAACCGGGTGTATTTATTTTCACACGGCAGCACCATCAAAACCCAAGCGGGCGATGCGCTTTATTACAGCGATTTAGTCGCCCACTTTAACGAGGAAATAAAAACCACCAAGCTTTCGTTTAACGCCAACGTGGCAGAATTTAAGTTCCCCAATGGAGCCATTGGATTGCGCGATGTGTTGATTGCCGAAGGCCCCGGAAAACTAATCGGCATCATGGGTGCGAGCGGTGCTGGAAAAACTACACTGTTGCTCACGTTGGCCGGATTAGAAAAACCATCTCAAGGCGAGATTTTGATCAATGGATTCGATATCCACAGTCAAAAAGATAAAATCCAAGGCGTCATCGGTTTTGTATCGCAAGATGATTTGTTGATTGAGGAATTGACGGTCTACCAAAATCTTTACTACAACGCCAAGTTGTGCTTTGCCAATTTCACCGAGAAGCAATTGCACGACCGGGTGATGGAAACACTGGAAAACTTAGGTCTTGATCAACGAAAGGACTTAACAGTTGGAAGTGTGCTGGACAAAAAAATCAGCGGTGGCCAACGCAAGCGGCTCAATATAGCATTGGAGCTGATCCGTGAACCCGCCATTTTATTTTTGGATGAACCTACATCAGGGCTGTCCTCCCGCGATTCGGAAAACGTAATCGACTTACTGAAAGAACTCTCCCTTAAAGGCAAATTAATTTTCGTGGTCATCCACCAACCCTCCTCCGACATCTACAAGATGTTTGACAAAATGGTGATCATGGACACAGGCGGTTACCCCGCTTACTACGGAAGTCCCGTTGAAGCGGTCAGTTACTTTAAAAAAGCGACTCACCAAGTAGATAGCAATCGAGGCCAGTGTGAAAGCTGTGGCAATGTAAACCCCGAGCAAATCTTTAACATCATTGAAGCCAAGGTGGTAGATGAATATGGACAACCTACCAGCAAACGAAAAGTAACGCCCCCGCAGTGGCATGACAAATACAAAGAGCGGTTTAAAATCAACCGGATCGAAGACGTAAAAGAAGAGCCACCCAGCTCGCTGAACATACCCGGCAAACTGAAACAAACCGTTATTTTCACGACCCGCGATTTTCTTTCAAAACTCAGCAACAAGCAATACTTGCTCATCAACTTATTGGAAGCCCCTTTGCTGGCAATCATCTTGGCGTTCATTATCAAATACAAAAGCGCCCCCGGTGGCAAGGAGTATATTTTTAGATTCAACGATAACTTCCCCGCGTACTTGTTGATGTCTATTATTGTGGCCCTATTTATGGGACTAACGGTGAGTGCCGAAGAAATCATTCGAGACCGAAAAATCTTAAAGAGGGAATCTTTCTTAAATCTCAGTTGGAACAGTTACTTGATCTCTAAACTAGCGATCCTATTTTTACTGTCCGCCATTCAAACACTGACTTATGTAGTCATCGGGAATTTAATTTTGGAAATCCATGGGATGAACATCGCATTTTGGTTTGTTCTCTTTACTACTTCGTGTTTCGCAAATGTTTTGGGCTTAAATATATCTTCTGCATTTAATTCGGCTGTTACGGTTTACGTAATGATACCTTTATTGCTTATTCCACAAATGATTTTAAGTGGACTGCTGTTCAACTTCGATAAGCTGAACAGTTTAATTGCCACGAAGGGAAAAGTGCCTGTCGTGGCGGATGTGATGGCATCTCGCTGGGCCTATGAAGCCTTGGCCACGCATCAATTCAAAAAGAATGAATACGAGGCCACTTACTACAAGTACGAAAAAGAAGAGGCAAAGGCAGATTTTAAGGCGGCCTACATGACCGATGCGCTCAAAAAGCGCAACCAGTTTTTGTTGGACAATCTGGGAACACAAAATGATTCGATTCAGAAGTTGATGGCCATTGATTTAAAAATCATTAAGGAAAATCTTGTCAACGATCCTTTCAAGCAAGGTTTTGAAAAAGTGGATTTCGCGAATTACACAAAAGAGACCGGAGCGGCACTAAACTCTTATTTGGAAGAATACCGAAAGCACTATCAAAAAATATACAATGAAAATGTGTTGCTGATTGAGAAACGAATGGCGTTTGACGAAAAAAATGGAATTAACATTAACGGAGAGAAAAACCGATATCATAATGAAAGCCTTGCGGATTTGGTAAAGAACATCAACGCGAAGGAAAGGCTGATGGAGTACAATGGAAAACTGATCCAACAAATCAACCCAATTTTTCAAGAGGCGGCTCCGAAACATGTGGCGGACTATCGTACGGCATTTTTCTTTCCCGAAAAGAATCTGTTTGGCGCGAATGTCAGTACGTATTGGTTTAACCTTTTAGTAATCTGGTCGATGGCTTTACTTTGTTATATTTCTCTTTATTTTGAGTGGCTTAAGAAAATAATTGACCTTTTTGGAAAAGTGAAGATTCCCGAAAAGGTAAACATTCCTTTTAAAGGTAAGTAAAGCAGCATTTGGTAACGAAATTTGAATTCTTAAATTTGTGAACAATAACAATTTAGTTATGAAAGTATTATTGGCCTCCCTATTTGCCCTTTTCTTGACCGCCTGCGGATCAGGTAAGAAACCAGACGAACAAGCATTCTTAAACAGTTTGGACTCTGCCAAAAGTGGCCCCACTATTGACGAAGAGGTTATCAATAGCATCTTGCAGCAAATTCCAAGTCCACTGGAGATTTCTGTACTGTTAAAAGAATCTGGCACAAAGTACAGCCCTAACATCCTCAATTCACCCGATAACCTGCCCAAGTACAACAGCAACTACAAAAAGGCTCTCAATTTAGGAGTGTATGGCACCGATTTGGGATATACCAACATCTACGAACAGAACCAGGACGGCATCAAATACCTGGAGTCTATTAAAAGCCTAGCGGACGGCCTTAACATCGGGCAATTTTTTGATATCGAAACCATTGGAAAATTGGCTGCCAACAGCAAAAACCTCGATTCGCTTTTGCTTATAACCACCCAAAATTTCAACAGCATCAACCATTACCTGCAAACCCAAAGTCGCGCTAACCTAAGCGTACTGCTTTTAATAGGGGGTTGGGTAGAGGCCATGCAAATTACCTGTCAGGTATCTGCCAAAGACCCAAAAAATAAAGAGTTGCAAGAAAAAATAGGGGAACAAAAAATCATCTTAGAGCAAATTGTTCTGCTGCTCGGGTTTTATAAAGAGGATGCAAATATGGCATCGTTGTTGAAAGACATGGAAGAACTAAAGGGAGCGTTTGATGCTATTATTATTACTTACACCTACAGAGAATCAACCATGGAAGTAGTGGAAGGCGTAGCGATAATCAAGGATAACAGTACTACCACTATCAACATCACAGAAAAAGATATTGAAAACATTAAGTCGCTGACGAATTCGATCAGAAATAAAATAATTAGCTAATTTTACCGAATTATAAATCCTATGAAAAAGATATTTTCCATAACGCTGTTGATGATCATCATTGGTGCTGGCACCACAAAGCTGGCGGGGCAATGCAATCCCGACAATTTTGCCAATGCCTGCATCCCTAAACTTTCATCCGGATTTAATTTTTTAAAAAGTTACAAAGTGGATGGCGAGGGTGGTTCCAAAGAAAAAGTAGAATATAGCTATGTGTTTACAAAGGGAACACAGTATATGATCAACCTTTGTGCAACTGGTACGGCTACCGATGGAATTATAGTAACGCTATTTGATTCGAGCCGTAACAAAGTAGCTTCCAGTAAGATAAACGGTCAATTTATTTCGGCCATTGCTTACCCCTGCAATGCCACCGGCATCTACTACATACAATATACATTTGATGGCTCCGCTGGAAAATGTGGCGGCAGTGCATTGGGATTCAAGAGATAATCAACGTGAATGCAATTCAAAAAGCCTTGCTGAAAGCAGGGTTTTTTTTTGATCAAACTTTCTAAAAGAATGGAACAGGTAGACCTTTTATTTGAGTTTAAAGCCCGCTATTACAAGCTGGGAAAGCTTGATTCAAATACCCGAGAAGTTTGGTGGGTTTTTCACGGGTATGGTCAATTGGCTCAATTTTTTATTCCAAAGTTTAAGAGTCTTCAGGATGCTGGTGTTTGTGTAATTGCCCCGGAAGGGTTGGCTAAGTTTTATTTGGCAGGGAACAGCGGGCGAATTGGCGCCACCTGGATGACTAGAGAAAATAGATTAACGGAAATTGAAAACTACACTTCCTACCTCAATTCAATTTTTGAAGTGGAGAAGCCTCCACAAAAAGTTCGTACCACTATCTTAGGTTTTTCGCAAGGGGCTGCCACAGCCGTGAGATGGATTATGGAAGGAAAGGCTGATTTTGATCGATTGATTTTATGGGCCGGTCTATTCCCACCTGATATGGATTTTGAAAAAGGAGCGGCACTCTTTCAGCATAAACAAATTTTTGAAGTGCTGGGCAAGCAAGATGAATTCATCACCAAAGAAAAAATTGATGAGATGATGAATCTCAATCAACGACTTCAAATTAATCCAACGATTGTTGAGTTTGATGGAGGGCACGAGATCAAGGAAGAAGTATTATTGGAAATTGCATCCCGATAATAACGTTTATCTTTTGTCTTTTTAGAAAAGTTGTGACGGCAATAGGTGACCACAACTTTAAAAGTCAACTTCTAAGCCATTCTACATTGCCTTAACCTGTTCGAACTTCGAAGCGTTCTTCCTGTCTTGCTCGCTGGGTCACCCTAAATTTCAGAAATTTGGAATAGTTTTAGCAGGGTTCGCTGCTCTATGTTGGGCAAGAAGAGTCGTGATTCTTTTGATTTTGAATAAGGCAATGTGATAGTAACCTTGTAAATGGTTTTAAGTATGTCCATTTTTTTTCAGGGTTCAATTCCGCCTTCTTTTCCTTCTCCAACCTTTCTAGTTCCTTGAATATTTTATAAGCACAGAAGGCAATACAGATATGTGCCTGTATGCGTCTTTGCAAACGGTTTTAGATGGACCTGATGCGCAGATCGGTTTTGGATATGCGTAAGGCTTTCTCGTTTTTCCACAACTATCCATAGTGGGTGATCACTTCATCCTTGGATTTAATGCGAGTATCTTTTCTTTGATGGCTGGCTTTCATTTTTTATACGCTCACCCAAAATATATTCATATCCTCTGGCACACAGTTTCCCCACGTTGTCATGTGAGAGAAGCCCCGCATCGGCAATGACCACCAGTTTTTTCAGGTTGTATTTCTTAGGGAATGATTCCAAGAGGGGCATCAGAGTGTGCCCTTCATATTTGTTGCATTCAAAAAAATTATAGCCCAATGGATAACCATCCACGCTCACCTACAGGCCCAGCGCGATCTGTGGGTGCTGATGTTTGCCGTCTTTTGAGAAACCCGTTTTGCGTAGCCTATCAGGCTCTTCTATCTCGAAGTAAAGGGTAGTCACATTATAGAACACCATGTTGATCTGGTTGTTCAGTATTTGCAGGGTGGGCTTGTAACTGATTTGTTGTATGGCCTCTTTGTGCTGGCTGTTGAGCTTGTCCAAGTAACGGTATATCCGCTCTACATCGATGATCGTCCCGTTGTATTTGAACCAGTAATCGGTGGTCTTCAGTTTGCTCACCAGATAGATCAGACGTGTGATCACCAACGAACGGAACAGTTTGCTGTTGATGGCCTTGAACGCGATCTCATCAAACAATTTGCCCAATAGAAGTTCTGGCCCCATCAAGCGGATTTTATCCAATCCTGTAAAAAACATATCCTAGAGGGCCCGCTCTTTCTTTACGTCAAAATTCAAACTACTTTGTTGACCAATCTCTGAGATTCTACCCTTTGCCTGTTGACAGAGTTGTTCAACCTGCTGCGGATCAGACGAACTTCCAACGGTTTCAATGAACTTGTTCTTTCCCAAGGACTTCCTTAGTATATGTATGCTGATTACTCCTATCGGTTATCTTATTGCGTTTAAACACGGTTCAAAATAAGGCTGGGTCACCCAACTTCAAAGAAAAACCCAGGCAATCACTATTTATTTCGGGTTTTTTTCTCAAACCCCAAAAAACCAAGGAACTCAGGCCATTGGAGGATCGGGGAACTGAAAGGATACTTTTAATAATAATTAATAATTAATAATTAATAATTAAATCCCTAAAACCTGTTCAGTTAGAAACTATATTTGGCAATCTATGAGGCAGTCTTTTTGAAATTGGCAAAGTAGATTAATTAAATAGTTGCTTAATCTAATGTTACCTATTCATGACAAATCGAATTAAATTTTGAGGCTTTTGAGCCTATCTACTGCCCTTATTTCCCATATCAAATTACTCCTATTTTAACCTCTTGAAGTTTCACCGCTTCAATCAAAAAAATTATGCATTCTCTACTGCCTAAAATTAATTTCACAAGAACGCCAAAATTGCCTTTGGTTCTACTTTTTGTGTGTGCTAGCTTTTTTGCAACCCCGGCATTGGCACAAACTCCCGGCCTTATTTTTAAACCGGCAACCGGTGCGGGTCAAGCCGTTCTGGATCCTAATGGTAATGGCTATTCTTCCTTAACCACGGCCGGCTTTACCACCAACGACAAAACGCAAAGTGAAATTCCCTTTGTTCCTCTTGTATTTCCTATGGCCGAGCCGACAGGAGATCTGGGACCAGGGCCGGATTGCGGTTTCACCGACTTTGTTGACTCCGGTGATGAAGATCCAGCCTTAAGCTATTTTAATGGCACCAATTATTTTTTCAGATTACGAATTGGCAAGGCTTTCCCAAATTCAAAGGGATACAGTGTTCTTATTGACACCGATGAAAAGTTTGGGTTGTCAGGCCCGAATGCTGACCCCAATGCTACGGCAACAAATCCGGGGTTCGAAATTGAAATCAGTCTTCAAACTAACTTTGGTGTATTGGTTTACAACGTGGATGGTGTTTGCCCAGGAAGTGCATCCTCTTCTTTCGCAGGTGAAACCAATTATCAAAAATCGATTGCGCTAACAACCAATTGTAGTGACCCTGATTACTTCTATGATTTTTATGTGCCGTTCAGTGCATTGACGGCTCTAGGCATAACAACCTCCACTCCGTTGCGAATGGCTGTAGTAACACAAATGAATCCGGCCGCTGGCCTTTGCAATAATGCCTTGTCTGACTTCGGGGGGATTGATGATAATACGTGCGGATCGAACCCCTTTGCTTGTTGGAACACCATCATCAATAACTATCCGCCCACATGTGTCACCTGCACGAATAGTGGTGATCGCTCTGCTTGTCCGGCCATTGCAAGCCCAATTACTACTGGTGCCACTTCGGTAAGTGGAACATCTACTGAAGCTAGTGGCACAACCATCAGGGTCTTCAAAAACTCAGTGCTGGTGGGTACCACCACCACCAGTGGCAGTGATTGGACCCTTTCCGGGTTAACCGCCCTGCTCGGTGGAGACGTGATAACAGCAACCGCCCAAGCCAGCAGTGAATCAGTATCAATTGCCAACTGTAATCCGGTAACGGTAGCTCAGACGTGCACTACCAATACCAGCTTGGTTTCAAGTTGCGCTACAACCCAAAGAGGTCTTGGAGGCACTGGTGCAGTAGGAGCAGTGATCAGAGTTTATAATTCAAGCGGAACGCTTCAAACGCCCGATGGAGGAGATGTATTTTTAAGTGGAATCGTCACAGTCAAATTGGATGGCACTTACATATGGTCGTGCAATGCAGCTAATAATCCCGCAAACTGTTCGGCTGGTGGAAATGGGCCATCAACATGTTTGCCAATTGGACGGTATACAATAACACAACAACTTTCTGGGCAATGCGAGTCATTGCCCATTTACATTTGCATTGGAGGAACCGCCACCACTACTCCCGTAATAACGACTTCCTCTATTTTAACCACCGCTACTTCCGTTTCCGGAACTTCTGTTTCCGGAGCCTCTATTATTTTATACGCAAATGGTGTTCAGATTGCTACGGGTACGGCATCTGGAACGAGTTGGACCATTTCCGGACTTACCTTTACCGTTGGGCAGGTAATTACTGCTAGAGCGTACAGCGGAACTAATTGCTTATCTACAGCATCTTCTTCACGAACGGTAGTAAAAGCGAGTACTGCACCTACGGTTACCGGTACTTATTGCACAACTACATCCATCACTTCTGTTTCCGGAACCTCTACTGATGTTTCAGGAACCGTAATTCAGGTTTTTAAGGGGGCTGCAGGAGCAGAAGTCATAAACGGCTCAACGACTACCGTAAGTGCGAACGGAACCTGGACTGCAAGCACGGGAATTAGCTTTACGTCTGGTCAGATAATATCTGCGAGAGCTACCACGTCAGGAGGTACACAAAGTAGTTTTTCAAACTACGTTACAGTGGGAACATTAACCACCAATGCGGTTGCTATAACCACCAGCCCGATTTCTGAAGTGGACTCCTCCGTGAGCGGAACGGGTACTAATAGCGATGTAATCAAGTTATACATTGATGGTGTTCAAATTGGATCATCGACAACGGTTGCCGGTGGTGTCTGGACGATAAGCAGTTTGGGGACCCTTGATCTTTATGCGGGAGGAACCGTTACTGCAGCGGCCGCGTCACCAAGCAAATGCGAAGGGGCGAACTCCACTGGGGTGGTAGTCTCCTGCGTACCACCCTCAACCAGTTTATCAGTGAGTCCAGATAGTGCTACGATTTGCTCCGGCACTACAGTTTCCAATATTCAAATCAGTACATCCACTTCCGGAATTATATATCAAGTTTATAACGGGGCTTCTACAAGCGGGTCTTCCGCTTTAGGTACCGGAGGAACGATTACCTTAGCTTCGGGAACTCTCTCGGCAGCGACCACCCTTATTATAAAAGCTATTAAACTGGGAGGCGTCACATGCGAATCTTTTTTAACAGAAAATATTGGAGTCAGCGTTAATCCGAATCCAAATTCTGCACTGACAGTGACAACGGATGCTTCTTCTGTTTGCACTGGGACTGCGACTAATGTTAACGTGCAAAATTCTGAGTCAGGATTTGTCTATCAGCTGAGAAATAACAGCGGAAATACTTTGGTTGGAACTACGGTAGCAGGTACTGGAGGAACGATTTTATTGCCCACTGGAAATCTATCCAGTACTACCACTTTTAATGTTTTAGTAACCGGCATTACATCTACTTTTTGTAGTGCTACTTTAACAACAACCCCGAACATTATGGTTGTTGGCAATCCATCTGCCCCCACAGCCAGCGCACAAACCTTCTGTGGCTCAGCGACCGTTGCAAGCTTAACAGCAACAGGAACAGCAATCCAATGGTATGCCGCAGCAACGGGAGGAACAGCATTGGCAGGTGGCACGGCCCTAACAACAGCAACAAATT
>Ga0163155_10000908_pt1 | contig 36432 bp, 52 predicted proteins | sample OliLakLV19SP4G1_FD_148611 | JGI IMG/M metagenome (GOLD analysis project Ga0163155, IMG submission 148611) | Freshwater microbial mat bacterial communities from Lake Vanda, McMurdo Dry Valleys, Antarctica - Oligotrophic Lake LV.19.SP4.G1 | ecosystem: Environmental > Aquatic > Freshwater > Lake >... | reverse complement strand
GCCGTTGACGTATCCGCCGCCGCCGCCCGAGCCGTTGCCATAGCCGACGCCGTTGCCGTGGCCATAGCCGTAGCCCGAGCCATCGCCGTTGCCGAAGCCCGTGCCGCAGCCTGAGCCGTCGCCCTGTCCTTCGTTCATGCTATCCCCTTCGCCAGGTTGAAGAGTCATCCGCCGCCTGAGCCGTTTACTGAGCCTGAGCCGTATCCGTAGCCGCAGCCTGTGCCTGAGTCGTAGCCCTCGCCGAAGCCTAAGCCCGAGGCTACGCCCACGCCCGAGCCGTCGCCGTGGCCGGATTCTGAGCCAGCTCCGCAGCCGTGGCCTTCGCCGTAGCCCGAGCCGTTTAATGAGCTTGAGCCGTTGCCGTCGCCGAAGCCCGAGCCGCTGCCGTGGCTTTCGCTCACGCGCTCCATGCCGGGACGCCTTTAATTATTTTCCTTGCCTGTGGGGTCACATCAAGAATTTCGATCGCCTCGGTGAGTTCGATACGCGCCACGGGTGCAGGAAATTTACACTCGTCCGGACATTTCACGCCGTCGTTTGCAAGTTGACTGAGTGTCGCGGCGCCTTTCCAATACCAAAGACGACGCGCATCTTTCATCACGACTTCTTTACCCTTGCGGCTGATTAGGAGTCCTGCGAACACTCCCGCCGAGTATGTCCGCACGATCACGTATTTTAGTTTCGTTTTACTGAGTTTCTTTTTCATGTCCATCTCCTTAAAAAGCGGGGCTACAAGGCGGCCCCTTCGCGCTCAGGTTCACTTCTTAGTTTTCTTCTTCGTCTTGGCCTTCGTCTTGACTTCTTTGGTCATAGATTTTGTCGTCTTCTTCATGAGTGATCACCTCCCTTCGATTGGGGCTCAGAACTGAAATTACATCCTCGAGCGAGTAGGCAACGAACGCCGATCCACTAGCTTGTTTTATCTTCTCGATTTGCCGGCGTTGGTCATCGCTAACCTTCCCGGCCGGTCTGGGTTTTGCTCCGAGAAGTTCGGCCTGGGTTTGCTTCGGGCGTTTGACTTCGATTCCAACAAACTGGCCCTTCCAGCAAGCGAGCACATCGGGCACACCGTTCGGCATGTACGGGCTTTTATAAGTGCGCCAAGATCCGTCAGCTTGCTTCCCGCCCCGCATTGCGGCGTACATGACCACATAGGCCCCCTGTCTCCAGAGCCAGTCGCAGATTTCACGCTTCAAGAGCTGCTCAGTGTTTGCGCTTTTCTGCCGTCGTTTGAGCGCCCTCACTAAATACCCCGGTTTTCTTTTTCAGCGAGTGAGGCCGTCCAGTTATCTTTACCGAACAAAAAGCCGCAGCGGTCGCAAACGTGGTGCTCGATGACGCAACTTCTACTCGGCTCGGCTTCTAGGCTTGTCATGTAGATGGTGGTTTTTCGGTGCTCACACTTCCCGCGAAGCGCCGTGCGTGATTCTGGGTTCATGGTTCTTCCGCCTTTGCGATGTTTTCCTTGATATGTTGGATAATCTGCATTGGATCAAACACATTCAACTCGGGCTCACCTGGGCCAGCAAGTTGAGCTGCACACGTGGCCGGTCTTAGGTCGGGGATGAGCGCGGTGGCCTGACTGATCGTCAACCGATTCTTAGCAACCGCATCCCGCAAAACGGGCTCATGGCCGGCCTTGTTGTGACCCAAGCTCGGGACCCAATGAGTCGTCCTTCGGTTTGCTCGAGCCTCGGTAACCATCCGAACATAGACTTCGCGAAACGCCATCCGCGCGGCGATTGAATCCACTCCGATCATTTCACTGACCGTCCCAAACGCCCCTGCCATCTCGCCAGTCCACACGACCGAATCCGCTTCACTCTTCGGCAGCATAGCCCATGCTTCCTCAGCCCCCGGTCGTCCGTCGTCGATGCGTGACAGTACGTCGGATAGCGTCGGGAAGTTCCGCAGCTCCCTCCGGCACCGGCAAAGCGCATTGATCACTTGTTCTTCGGGGTAGCTTGCCAACTCGGCGGCGTACACCCGACGGGCGCGGTCAGACATAGGTGGCGCGCCTAGGAGTTCGCCCGTAATGGCGAGTTCGTCGATGAGTCGAATAGATGCTTCAGCCATGGTTAGCCTCGCGCTTCAGGGCTTCTTCATGCAACACGCCCCACCCGTTTAGATTCCCCTGCTGCCGGTCAACCTGGCGCGCCTCCGATGCGGTCGTGTGTTTGCCCGTGTCGAGTGCCAAACCCACTTTGCCTAAGTTTTCTGCGAAGGTCCCAAAGTCGTGCGCTTTGGTCAGGAACCATTGGTCATTCATTTGAAGGTAAATTTGAATCAGGTTACAGGCCCTCTCGAGAGGGATCTCACCCAAGAGCCTTTTAATCCCGCCCTGGGTTTTACCCCGAAGGTCCGGACGCGCTTTAGCCCCGTACCGCGCTTGGTAGGCTTGGACGTACTGAATGATGAACGTCTGTGGCCCGAGCGCCACCCGTGGAGTCGCCTCAACTAACGTGTCCGTTACGTCCGCGTGACGTGCGCGTGACGTGCGCGTAACGTTCACGAGAACTATTGATAATGATTCAAGTTTTTTAAGTGAGTCGTCAATACCCTTGCGAGACAGTCGGGAAACTCGCTCGGCGTGGTCATAGTTGACTCTAATTGTCCCGGTATTCTTCCGGCAGGCTTGGGCCAACACATAAAGCCACGCCTTAAACTCTTCATGCGTGAACGAGTAAAAATCTGGGTCATCTAGCATCCCGTAGTCGACCCGGAACCATGAAGGCTTCTTAACATCTCCGCGCGGACTATATTTAGACCAGTTTAAAACCTCGACCTCGACCCACTCTTCTTTGCTCATCCCCACACCCCTGCGCGCGCACTTCCCCTCATCCATGAACCTGTTGCCGATAATCACCCGCATCCATGCGGGGTACGGTAATGCTCTCCCCCTCAAAACCGCCGGGCTTGCTAGTCCCGAAATACCCCCGTTAGCTCCAAGATCCACTCGCCAATAACTGGGTCATGCATCACGGTCCTGCGCATCCACCATTCGCGCCCCTCGACGCACACGAGCAGGAAATCATATTTTGGAAAGTCGAGCAGGTACGAGTCAGGCCGCCCCTGGAATAGCACCACGTCGCTCGTGGTTTTCGGCGGCGCGATCCAACCCGCGCGAGGGGGGCGCACATACACAGGGCTCATCCCATCGTCCAAAAGTACGCGAGCACGAAGCAGCCCATCGCTGACAAGACGATGACCCAACCTAAGAAGGTAAACATGTTCATGCGCTGCATCCCTCGCCTCAAAATGGAATGTCGCCTGAAGGGGCGTCATCAAAGCTGTCCGCTATGCCCCGATCCTTGTCCACAAGTGAGTTTAAGGGAATCTTTTTCAGCAACTCGAGTTCGGCGGGCTTCGGTTGAGCTTTCGGCGGCACAGGTAGAACCGTGTAACGCGTGTCAGTCTTTTGCCCTTTGCGCGAGATGGTGACCACCGTGTCTTCCAAGTTGTAATCAGATTCATGCAAGTTCTTTAGGTCTAGGAACGTGCCATAAGCGCCTTCAAAGATCTTAGCCAATGCCACGCCATCCTCTTTGACGATCATGTTCAACTTAAAGCGGAACTTTGCCTTGTCCCCGCTCTGGCAAGTCTCGCACAATTCTTTACCCGCGCAGACCATCGACTTATTTCCGATCCAGTGGATTTTAAAGATACTCGGCTCGCCCGCAAATAAACCGGTGACCTTGTCGCCGTCTTTCATGGATATAAATAACGCGACTTTTTTGCCATCCCCACTGCCGCTCACATCTTCAAACTTCATAATGCTGCTTCTTTCTGCCCATTTAGGGCTTCTTTTTGGCTATTAGCCGCTTGAGTGATCGCTTCGTACTGTGCGCAAAATGGCGCAGCTCCGCAGTAGGCCGAGCACCTGACTTGATCTCCTGGCCGGTCCTCTACGAATAAATTCTTCGGGTCTGATTCGGCATGTGACTTCGCATCTGCTTCCGAGTCGTAAAGTTTCACTGCCCGCTTGCCGCCCTTCTTCATTAACGCGTACTTGTTCGGACGCGCCCATCGTTCTTCTGGCGTGCAGAGCGGCAGCGTGATGCGAGCTTGTTTATGCAAGATGACCCGGTTGAGAATGAACGATTGAGTTTTCTCACGCTCCCACATTGGGATCGGCATAATAACTACTGATCGTTTTGGGTAGTCTGGGTTTCTGCGAGCCTCCAGCTTAGAAAAGTCTCGTAGTAACCCTACAATCTGAAGTGACTTTGCATCCATCCCGTTTACGCGCAGCAACTCTAACTGCATATTTAGCTGCGCCACCCATTCTTCCGGAGCAGGATTTCCGGGTTTGAATTTCCAAACGGTGCTAAATTTCCAATCAGTCAGTGTGCCGCTTTCTAGTTCTACCGTATCAAGCTGGCCCGATATGCTCGATCCGTCGCTTTCAAGATAAAGCCGCTTCTCAGCAAAACCGACACGGTTAGCGCGCTCCAGAATTAAGTGCACAATCTGACCATAAAGCGAATGAAGCCGATCTTCAGCATCCTCTTCGATATCGTCGTGGTGTTTGATTTTTAACGCCGCTATCCTCGGCGGTCCAATTAATTCAGTTACGCTGAAGTCGGCAGTTCCCTTTGTGTAGGGGTCGTTTTCAATTGCGGCAACAAGTGCGTCTGGTAAATTTGCGCGATTACTTATTTTCATTTTTCTTCTCGAAACAGGTTCTGCACCGTCGTGCCCCATTGGGGCGGCTTTTAGTTCCTTTGCGCTTGATTAAATTCTCCCCGCTCAGGGGATGGCCAAGAACGCAGTGCGTGGATCTTTTATTTACGGCCGTGGGCGATTGGCCTCGATATAGGTTTTCTGCCATCGTGACCGCCTCAAGATGGTGAGGATTAAAGCAGATCCGGTTACGGCACAGGTGATCGAGCACCAGCCCCTTCGGGATTTGGCCACGCCAAAGTTGATACGCCAACCGATGAGTCAAAACCCTTGCCCTAGTTCCGTCAACCATTGAGCCGACTCTGATCATTCCATAGCCGACTCCATTGGTGCCGCCGATCCACTCCCAGCACCCGGTTTCGCAAACCGTTCTGCGCGCAAGAAGTCGCTTCTCGGCGGAAATTGGGCTGGGCCCGTAGTTCGTGAGCGGGTTCATAATTTCTTGCCCCCTGCTTTGACGATAATTTCTTCCAGTTTGTCCACGTTGACTCCGGTCATCCGCAGGTAAAGAGCCGCCGCCTCAAGCGCAGCCCGCAGTTTGTCCGCCTCCTCAATCAACGCGATCGGGTGATAAGGGCATGTTTCAGAGCAGTTACAACCAGGTAGCGCCTCCCTCATGCAGCACCTGATTCCTGCTCTTGTTCGTCGCGGTCTGGGTTACCGAAGCAGAGGTCAAAGCAAGTGGTGCATAATGGCACCAGTCCAAACTCGAGCGTCCCAATGTCGACGCCACACTCAACGCATTGCTCAATCGGATATGACTGGCTCATGACGTTTCCCGCCCGTACCGCTCGCGGTCCTCGGTCTTGCTCTGGCCAAGGCGAATAGTCTCTAAAACCCGTTCCTCGGCCTGTTTACGGAGTGCCGCCTCGGTCGTCACTTGGTAGCGGGTCGTGTACGAGCGCGTCTCGAGTTCAAAAACTGTGACCTGCTCATGCCTGTGCAGCGCGAGATCCATGAGCAGAACCTCGAGCGTGTAGTAGCCGTGAAGGCTGTTGTCGGTGACCTGAATGAACCACTTTGGTTGCATCATGCTGCACCCCGATCGGCCAAATACTGGGCAATGTCGCCGTCGATATGCACGCCATCGGTCTCCGCGTTTAAGCGAATACTTTCCGCCGTGCCATATGGGTCGCCGATGCAGTCCCGCATCCATTCGCCGACCGTCCAAACTTCTGCAAAGAAGCCGTCGCGCCGGTCAGTCCATAAATTGTGCTCCAACATGTCCTGTAGAACTTCGCTCGCCTTGCGCGCATTTTCTGTCAGCACGCCGAACCGCTCGCAATCGGCAGGGTCAATGCTATGACCCGCGATCACGCGCTCGATGAGTGACTGTACTTTTGGGCACTCAATGATCGACATGCAACCCTCGTGGGTCAGCTGCGACGACACCCGAAAGCGTAGCTCGCGGTTGCGGTAAACGTCCGCCGTTACCCCGCTGCCGATTTCCGCATCAATTTCAAAAACTACGTCCGGTTCGCCCGTCGGACGAATCACTAGATAGGCTCGCTGGGAGTCAATCTGTCCTGGGTATCGACGGTAAAGCGGGGCGAATGAGTTCTGATCAAGCGACTGAGTAAACCATTTTGGTTGCATCATACAGACTGCTCCTGGGGGTTATGGGGACGATTGAGGGGGACTAGGCGGCTGGCGTGCTCTCTTGGCCCGCTAGGGCGTCTAGGCTCACGCCTATGACCCGAGCGATGCGGCGGACGATATCTACCCCCGGCTCGTGGCCATCGCGCAGGATGCAGACCAGGGTGCCGACGCTGATACCGGCCAATACGGCCAGCCGCGCCTTGCCTTGGGGTTGGTGGGATTCAATCCATTTGTTGATCAATTCGGTGTTCATACAAGTAGTATAGAACTCTGTAGCACCAAATATCAACAAGACAATATAGTAGAAATCTTAACAAACGAGCGCCGTCGTCCCGAGGGGTTACAGGATGGGCCGGCCGCAGGGTCGCAAATAACCCGACCAAACCGCACTTATAGGCACGATTTCGACGCCCCTGGCCGTTGCTAAGTAACCGAGCGGCCTAGGGTCAAAATGCACCACTCGCAATTAGCTTGATTCTGCCTTTTTGAGATCGTACACCACTTCTGTTCTCGCTCTCGGGAGCGAGGGTATTGAGTACCCTCTGGATCGGGATCCGCTGGCAAGGGAATTGGTTTAAGACATTCGGTCTTTGCATTAACTGAGTTGGTCCCCGTACGAACCTGTGACCATCATTCTCGCTAACTCCTGAGCACGCAGTGGGACTTGCTGTGCATATCTTGAATCCAACATCTCTTTGGATGCACGTACATAGTCCTGCGCGGACATGGCCGCGAGGAACTTCTTAAAAAGGAGCAGCCTCGTCATTCCAAGGTTATAACAAAGATTGCAAATGACATCTTGTCGCTCTATCGAGATGGCGTTGAACCAAACAAAGGCGTTAGTACACTCTTGCAAGACGCGAGAGATATCCTCGCTCAGCATGATATTCGCTTCCATCAGCGTGATGCCGTTGTCCTCGAGGTTCCGCCCATAGCCGATCGTGTATTTGCCAGACGGGCAGAGGTACGGTTTTAAGCGCAACCCCTCGTGGCGTTTCAACATCTCTCGAAGCTTCGATGGTTTAATCGACATCATGGGTGCATCCCCCGTCTAGTTAAAAGCCCTTCGCGTTAATCCAAGCGTTGATGGTCCCGGTGCCCGATGCGCGGTTGAACACGACTCGGCATTTTGGGTAGCCGATATCCGTCAGCAGAAACAACCGCTCGCCCGCAACCGTAATCGCTTGAACGAACGCCGCTCCCAAATTGACCCAGTCTGCCCCATTAACGCTCACCTGAACGACGATATCCCCCGTCGGCGATGCCCCCGTCCAGATGCAGTGGATCGCAGCCATACCGATGTGCTCGAGATCCACCGCTGGCCCAACAATACTTGCGGCCATGCTTTGCGCGGTCAATATTTGATCGTTATTGATTCTCATAAAGCTATTTCCTTCTGTTCTTCTTTTTCTTCAAAGACCTGGGCGGTGCGAGACAATTTACTCGCACCGAGTGCGCTCTAAATATTCTTGGATCTTCATGCAAACCCAGTCACCTTCCTGGCCCATCTTCCAAGTGCTCACCGTATCGTTATCAGCAGGGCAGATCGCAGACGCTCCGTCAAACGTACACACCCGACCGTCCCCTCGAGGATGAGCGCACGCGCTAAGACTTAGGGCGAGACAAGCTGCGAGCCACTTCACGTTTCTTTTCCTCGGTGTCGGCCTTCTTGATCGCATCTTTAATCGACTCGCGATCCAACCACCGAACCACGAGCGAGTACATGCGGTGCATGAACTGCTCGACTAGCTCGGCGATGAACCGGGAGATCATTTCTTCTTGTCCGCAATGATTGAAGCATCGGCCATCTTCGCTTGCATCTCGGCGTCGGTCTTTTTCGTAACTGGTGCGAACCGCTCAAGCAAGAGCAAGACCTTGCCCACGAGTGGCAGCGCCCAGACTTTCGCAACCCAAGCGTCATCGTCTTTCGACGGAGTCAACGCGATCACGATTTGCGCGATCACGACAATGCCGCCCAAGAACGCGAGCAGGATGCCCAGGATGGGGAACTTCTGCGCTAGGCCGACTACGAATTCATAGGTCTGATCTTGATTCATGTGGTTAGTCCTTCTTGGTTAGCTTCTTCAGGCCGTTCAGGATTGTTTCTTGGTTCTTTTGAATGACGTTCATCTCAGCACAGTTCGCGGCGTGGCGCGCATTCAGAGATTCAACTTGGTGATCTAGCTTCATGCACCGGTTCATCAGTTCAGAATAGCCGTCTAACGAGTGCCGAACGTCTTTGAGGGATTCTTTGAGATCCTCGAAGCGCTCCTTAACAGCCCGAATCTCAATCAGGAGATCCCTCGTGTTCAAGTTTGCAGCCGAGATCAGCTCGCCGTGATTCTGAAGCGTCTTTTCATGTCGTTCTAGTCTGGCCTCAATCTGATTACGGAACCATTCAAACGATGCTTTCACGCCCGAGCGGATGCCGGCCGCGATCTTAGAGAACACGAGCACGAGTACCGCGCCCGAGATCGGCACCGTGAGCGGACCGTACTGAATGATCATGTCCTGGGTCATCAGTAGTTTCCGACCCGCTCGATTGCGATGAAGTTAAAAGACGTGTCACCGGAAAGGTTAGTAGTGGCTCCAGTCGCCGATCCGCGCAGATCGATAAACTCTCCTGCCAATAACCTTATCGTGTCGCCACCCGCAGCGTTGTGACGGCTAGAGTTTGTAGTTTCTTTCTGGTGCGATACGACGTTTGCGTTTGTGGTGACTCCGCTCTTGAAAATATCGTAGGTGAACCGTTGCGCAAGAGTCGAACCCGCAGTTAAGAATCGCGATTTAACCGAGTAAAGCCCAGAAACCGGAGCCGTAAACCGCCAAGATGCGCCAGTGGTAACGGCAAGATGTGAATCGTAGGTTCTGGTCTCGAAGTCCACAATTGTTGCCGTGCCGATTGCCTGAGTAGCGCCTGTTGTATACCTGCAACCAACCGTCTCCCCGCCGAGCAGGGTTTGCGAGCCCTGGACCATCTCGATTGAGAAGAATCCGTCAGTGCTTCCGGCATTGTTAGCAGATGAACCTGGAACAATCGTAATGATGTCGCCTGCCACGCACTTAACGCTGACCGCGTTTGCTACGCGCCCAGTGCTGATGAGTGTTCCAAAGTTTGCGAGTGAGTTTGAACCGTTTAGGTACAGAGAAATGTCATTAGTGCCGGAACCGACGTAGGTTCCGCCGAGCGTTACTCGATAGACCCCCGGAACTTTGACCGTGTATTGCCCCGTTGACGTGTTGTAGGCAGCGTGAGTGTCGTATTTAAGCGAGGTGTATTTAATGGCGGTCCCAGAAGTGAGCGTTGTGCTGCTTAGAACGCTATAGCTTGCAGCAACCACCCGCCCTTCGCTTGAGTCGCTCACGACTTGCGCAGAGGCAGACCAGCCGACGATTGGAACAGTGAATCGAAATGAGGCGTTATCCGTGTTGCCCCAAGTAAAAGGAATGGTTGTGCTCCAAAGCGAAGTACCGGACCCATCGGCAATAACCCGAACCGTGGTTGAGTCGAGAGCAACTGCTGACCCAGTGTAGTTGTTTACGCCCGTATCCGCACCAATGACAATGCCGTAAACATTGGAGGTGCCTCCGTTTGTAATCTTGGCGGTATCAATCGTAAAGCCAGCGGGGATGGATACGTTGAACGCTCCGGTAGGAGTTCCGGTTAGCGCCATGAACGCTTGGACTTCCATCGAGTCGCCGACTCTGCGGTATCGTCCAGAATAAGTCGTGTTCGTGAAACCGCCCGTAGGCGTGTAACTTATCCAATCCGTTACCGGAGTCGAGAACGTCACGTTCTGCGGCCCGATTTGCACGTTGTCGATTTTCAGCGCGTAGTTTGCCGTCGAGACAGAAGAGACGTGGAAGATCAAACGATAACTGCTGGAGTTTGATGTGGTCTGAAACGTGGCTACTTGGCGAGATGCAATACCCGCGTTCTTAATCTGAAATCCTGCGGGCTGAATGAGTGCGGCGTTCGTTACGTCATAAATCCAAACGGTCACGTCATCATCTGCGTAGGTGCCAGACGGAACATAGTCAAACGAGATAGGGAAACGCTTGGCTCGGTCCGTCTCGTCGATTATGAAGTCATAGCTCGAGCCCTGCCCCTGGCGGTTGGCTGCGCCGGTCTTATCGAGTAGGAAGCTAGCAAGGCCGCGCAAAGGGGTTGTGGTTGAACGCGTGAATAAGCCGGCCTGAGGTGAGCCCCCCGTTCCGTCTACTGGTGCCGGACCTGCCGCGTCGGCATAGGTCGCCCATCCGAGCGTGTTCACTTCCGCATGCCCGTTCGTAACGTAGTTGACCACGCCGTCGAAATCGACCTTAGAGCCAGCCGCTAAGATTAAGCCGTCCGCTGTGAGCGTTCTTGTGCGTCTGCCTGAGAAGATAGTAGGGCTGCCCATAATCAATTAGCCTTTCAAAGCTAGTTCTACCGCCGATTACAGGCCGTAGAAGTTGATGTTCAATTCACCGACTGAAGCCAGAGCGCTGACCGCGCGAACCGACACGCGAGTTGCGGCTGGGATGTGAACGCACACGCGTCCGTTTCCGCCTGGAAAGAGCAGAATCAAACGAGCCTCGGAAGCCGCCGCTCCCGTGCCGATCTCAAGCGTTTGCCCGCTCGAGTCGAATATCTCTAGTTCCGCAACCTCTGCACCGGTCGAGGCAACGAGCTGCACCCATGCGCCGGTCGTGACGTTGCCAGACGTGTAATCATTTCTAATCGTCGTAACGACGGATCGCCCTTGCTGACTGACTTGGAATCCTCGGTTAGCGCCCGTTAGAACGGAGGTGACCACGTTCCCTGCGCCGTCTTGCGCGCGAGCGTTCACAAGCCAAGGCGTCGTGTTCGCCGTGTTACCGGGCTGCACCGTCCAAGTGCCCGTCTGAGTCGCGTTAACCGGAAGGGCCGCTTGATCGGACGCCAAGACCACGGCCAGCGAGAGTGCGCTAGTACTTGCCCCAAGAGTCGCGGGGAGTTTCGCAGATTGAGCCGCAAGAGTCGTCTCCGTCGCTGCACCTGCTGGCAAAGGAAGCGATGCTGCTGAGACAGGCTGCGTGCCCTGGAAGAAGGTGCCAGATACCGGCTGAGTAACGCCCGAACCGTCTGTCAGTAACCGAGTCGCGGTCACAGTCAGGTTGGCCGGCACTTTCGTATTGAGCGCCGCAAGCGTCGTCTCAGTCGATGCGCCCGCCGGCAAAGGTAAAGATGCCGCAGAGACCGGTTGCGTCGCTTGGAAGAAAGTACCCGTGACAGGGATGCTCGACTGGTCGGATGCAATGGATACGGCCAAGCTGCTGGCCATCGTGGTTTGACCAAGAGCTGCGGGTAGCTTTGCCGAAGCCGCCGCAAGAGTCGCCTCAGTCGCTAGGTTAACGATCACGCCCGAGGTGTTGAAAACCTTAACCGGCAAGGGTCTGCTATTGGCCGGCGTCGATGTATCTTCAGAAACCTTGGTCGAAACCGTGTCTCGGTCGTATTGAATCGTGATCGGGCTCAACGAGATCGAAGGGGCTGGGTATTGAATAAATTGAGTGGCCATTTACGACTCCTTCCCGCTTAGAACGGCCGTGCAAGTGCCCGTGCCCGAGGTGCGAACGTAGTTAATGCGCAAAAAGGGTAAGGCCGTGACCTGCATGTCGATCACATAGTCGTCATTGACGCCCGCAAGCGGGTTCATTCCGAGCGGTACGATCTCCCAGCCCGTCTGGCCATTGATCGAAGTCTGGACAGACAGGGTTCCGGTCGGCGTTCCGGTCGTCGTGATGTGCAGCATCACTCGGTCCATGTACTTGAAGCTGGTAGCGGGGGATGAGAAGCTCGCGCCCATGCTTTCAGCGGAAAGGAGCGTGAATGGCTCTAGGATTCTCTTGAAGCTGCTCATGACGGCGGTCCCCCTTGTGAGTTCACGCAGGATCTGTCTGCGTTAGGTCTATAAAAGGGTGCCGGCGTAGGGCAGTGAGTTATCCCCGTCTCGAGTTCACGCGCTCCGTGTCCGTCATCGCGCGGTTGCCCGTGTTCATCTGCGCAACCCCACCCAAGTTAAGATCCTGTGATTGTGGTGCTTCCGGCTGCGCGTTCGCGCCCGGCTGTTGTGCAAAACTCGATTGAAGGGATTGGATCGCGCCCGAGGTGAGCGAAGGGTCAAGCTCCATGCCGAGTAAAAGGGAAAGCTTCACCCGCGAGTCATAGGGGAAATTTCTAGGATTCACGGCCAGCGCGTTTACAACCTTCGTGCGGATCGTGCTCATGTACTTCGGATAGACCGCATCGAGTGCTTCTACTTGCTCGCGCGTGATCGTGCCCGAACCAAGGTCATCCAAGATCTTGAACGGGTTCATGATGACTTCAATTCGCCGAGCGAACTTGCTCAAATCAGCATCCGAGGGTTTGAACTTCCTATGAGAGACAAGCGAACTCGGCACTAGCGCCTTCGGCATCGTCTTCTCTAGGTACGTTAATGCAACTACCTGCTTCATCATCATGGATTCGGCAGCTAAAGGTGCACCTCCCTCACTAATCGCTTCGGCTAAAAGCCCTGATTTCTTCCTTGTTTTGCCGGGCTGCTGAAGTGGTTCTGAGATTTTTTCCTGAAGGCGTTCAAAGGCTGTTTCCACATCCTTCGGTGGGTCGCGGTCATCACCCAAGACAGCGAGCAATGCCCCGATCGACTTAGGCCCTATGTCGGTCATTCCAGTTCTAGACTTAGTGAAGCCAGTTGATTGGGTCGCGCCCTTTGCCGCGGGTGCCGCCATGCCGTCCAAGATTTCAGGGATGCGGTCGATCTGCTCGGCCGCTTTCTTCATCGTCTTTTCTAAGAACAGAAGCCCATCATAGGCAGCCTCACCGCGAAGGGCCGCAACCTTGGCCGCGTCCGCTACGTTCTGGGAAGCATAGGCGATCGGGTTACTGAAAAACCTAAGCCGCTCGAGCGCAGCCGCCGAGCCTGGGTTATCCATTTTGGGAAACCGCTCATGAAGGATTCTCAAATCCTCGAGGCTCTGGCGTTGAGCTGGCGAGAAGAGCGCACCCTTTGCTTCGGGGGATAGCCCCTTCACTTGGCGCAGAAGGCTTGCGACCTTGAACTTGCCAGTTTCTGCGCTGACGTGCTTCTCTGCGAGTTCTTTTAATTTGTATTGGCGCAGCTTATCGAACGCCTCGGGGAACTCTTTTTGAAAGAAGGTCAACGCTCGCGAGTTATTCACGTCAAACAAGTTCTTCACGAGCTGCTCGGGTGGGATCTTCTCAAGCTTCTCAATGACTCGAGACGCGCTCGCCCCTTTGCCAAGCTTGCCCATCTGGCCCATGTCTGAAAGCCATTCCTTGAACTCCCGGTAACCCGAATCAAGCGCCTTTCGCTCACCCGCTAAACCGGCCGCATCTAAAACAGCGGCGCGCGCTTTGACTGCCGCGTCTTTGATCGGCGTGAGGAAGCTAATCAGGTTTTGGTCACCTTGACGGAAAGCTTGGTCAATCTCGCCCTTGATTGAAGTGATGCTAATATTCAGCGAACTCACCGAGTCAGCCTTCGCGATATCGTTCACATAAAGGCGCGCTTTACTGACGTTACTGGCCTGAGATTCAAGCTTATAGCCCGAGTTACTCTCAAGCGCCGTGACGGCTTCTTTCCTCGCCACAAACAACTTCTCTTGAGCGTCTTTGATCGCCTGTGCACTGATGCCTTGGTTTTCTACCTTGTCCTCGAGTGCTTTATAGCGTTGCTGGAATCCCTCGCGGCGCTTCCTCACCTCGGCCTTAAGAACCTCGGCTGCCTCGTCTCCGACAACCGCTTTGCTTTCTGTTACAAGTGCATCCTTGGCGCTAATGCCGCCCATGCCCCGCGCCGCAACGTCTTGCATCCCCTCGGATGCCTTCTCGAGCTCCTTGGCGTAGGATTGACCGGAAAAAGTAGGACTACGGGCCGTGTCGGCTGCAATTGCCTTCATCGTCGCTGAATCCGACTGCATAACGAGTGGGATCTTCACGCCCTGGCGCTCGGCTGCGGCCATCAAGAGGTCATTGCCCACCGCTTTGCTCGATACGCCGTCCCGAATGACTTGCGTAGCATCGTTCGCATCGAAGATTGGCCCGATCGTTTCAATCAGATCCTCTTCTTTAGCGCCCGAGAGTGCTTTCGATTCCGATGCAACCGCTGCGTCAGCCTTGGCCGCATTGCCGGCAAGCTTCGACTCTTCAGCCGCAAGCTTCGCGCGCTTCGATGCGATCTTCCCAAGTGCTCCGCCGAGCAGTCCTGTCGGAACACCCAAGGCTGCGCCTAAACCCGCACCGAGTAGCAGCGTCTCGCCCGCTTGTTCTGGATCTCCGAGCATGGCTTCTGTGATCACTCGGGGAGCAGAGACGACTGCGCCCTCAACGCCCATCTCGATAGCCTTCTGCCCAGCGCGCGCTAACATCCCCTTCGCAGCCGCCTCGCTCACCCCGCGCACGCCCGCAGCCTTCAGGCTTTCAGAGACAAGCTTTTCAGTGCTCCTTGCGGCAATTTGACCGGCCTTCGTTGCGCCCTTAAATAAAGACCCACCGTAGAGGGTCGATCCGACAAACCCCGTGATCGAGCCCGCAATACCTGACAGCTCGTGTTGTTTGCGTAGACCTTCGCGCTTGGCGATCTCGAGCGGATCGGCAAACTTCTTGGCGATAATACCGGGAACACCCATCCCGAACTCGTCAACCGCTTGCTCCCCGAACACACGAGCAGCGCCAGCAAGACCCTTTTTGTCAGCGACGTACTTTCTGACTTCGCCCTCCATGGGGCTTTCAATCTGCGAGCCCTCAGCAATGGCATCTTTCAGTTGTTCGGCAGAGACGGAAGCCGCCTCACCGTCTGACTTGATGACGTTAATAAACTGACCGGCTTCATAGGAGTGGGTGCCCGATGCAATCGCCTGTTGAAGCTGATCGGAAGGCAATGACTCAGCTTTGCGAGTCGAGACGTTATAAAGGGTCGGGCCAGCCGGCACCGTGGGTTTGCGGGCCATATTACTTTGCCTCACCGTAGCTGACTTGTTTCATTCCGATGCCTGAGTTTTTTAACTTAGTGAGCATGTTGCGGTTTAAAACAACCTTGAGCTTTTTTAGAGCAGTCTTTGCGTTGAGTGTCGTCAGCGCAAGCGGGTTTCTGACTGCCGACTCAAGCAACTCCCACTCTTCTTTACTCACTGCGCCTGGCCCAACAACTTGGGTCCGTAAACTTGCGGTCAGCATGATTTTCAAAACGTCAGCCTCTGCTCTTGCCTCGGTTCCTGAAATTGCTTTCCCATGACGATCACCCAGGGTCATCAAGTCATCAATGCTTGCTGTTGCTGCTTCCGTATCATTGACGACACCTTGAAGTAGCTTCTGCTGCTCTTGACTGCCCGCAAACCCATCAACTCCCTTGCCCCGTACTCGGGTCGCTCGGTATTCCTTTTGCTGCTCGGGTGGCAGGGATGCGATATCCATGTCCGTCTGGCTGACCTGGCCGCCTTGGAGTCGTCTCTGCGCTGCTACTACTTGAGCGGCCTTTTCAAACTCCATCATTGAGTTTGCTTGCTGCTGCTCGAGCATCCCGATGGCCTTCAGGGCATTAGCCTTAATGAGAGGTCCGGCGCTACGCTGAGAGATGCTTTCGACCTTGAGCTTCATCTGTTCTATGTACGCGCTGCGAGTGGCCGCATCAGCCATGCGCTCGTCTCCAAACCTCTGGCGCATCTCTTGGTAAAGCCCCGTTTGAGCCTTAATGGCGTCGCCCGCTGTTGCAATGTTCGCCTTTTGAGCTGCGATATCCTGATCAATCGCATCATTAAGAACGGTAACCGCGGTGTTCCCGCGAGCCCCACCGAAAGAGCCCAAGAATAAAGAAACGCCGGCTAGGATCTTATCGCCAGTCGATCGGTTGCGCCACAAGCGGCCTGGGTCCACTTCCATTCCCTTAAATTCAGCGATGGCCGCATTTCTATCTGTCAGCATGTCGTCGAGCTGTTTATCCTCCGCGCCTTGGCGAACCAGTTGTTTAGAGCGAACGATCTCATCTGCTTTGACTTGGTTATCAATCTCAGTCGCAATTTGTTCGGCTTTCGATGACTCAGCATTTGCAGCCATGTTGATCGCAGTGCGCTGCTTTCCCATCGCCCCGCCCATTGCGTTCAATCCCGCGCTACCTAGACCGGGTGAACCGCCCACCATGTCGGGGTTTTGAGGTGCCGCTTGAACATCACTCGCAAGCTTCAACTGGCTAGGTGCAGAAGCATCAGCGACGGCCGGAACAGATACGGGTTGAATACTATTCCCGCCAGCGAGAGGGGCTTGTGAAGGAGCAGCCTCTTCTTCTTCGCTCTCCACTCCCATGAGCCCTTGCCCAAACTCAACGACGGGTTCGGCGATTGCGCCGCCCACAGTTTTCATTGCACCGATCGCGTCCCCAATGCCGCCTGAAATCGATGAGCCTAAGCGCCTAGCAAAGGATTCTTTCGCTCGTCCAGCAACCTCGGGTGTGATTTTCCCGCGTGCTTCGAGCTCCGCAATTTTAGCAGGGTCTAGGTTTGACATGTTTATTTCCCCTTTTTCCCTTCGAGCTCTTTCGTTCTTTGATTGAGGCTTGCCATTGCAGCCATCATCGCGCCAAACCCGGCGCCGTAATCAACCATCTTGCCGTCCGGTCCTTCTTTGACCATCGACTTGCCGAGTGAGGTCTTTTCTAATTCCTGAGCCATCGGGCTGACCTTCTTGCCTTCGCCGTGCTTCTCGTCTTTATACTTGTACGAGTGCGCCTTCATGGCATCGAGGAATGAAGTGATCTCTTTGTCGCCGGGCTTGATATCCTTCTTCATGTTCTCGTCAGAGACTTCTATCAACTTTGCTACGCCTGCGCCGGCATTGCCTATAAGGTTACCGAGCATCCCCCCGCCAGCCGCCGCAGCCGTTTGCTGACCAATGTCCCGCGTTGTTCCAGCTTTCGTAAAATCTGAACTGAACGCATCTTTACCAGCTTGGTTATTGAGCGCCATGCTGCCGCCCTGACCAATGCCCGAATTGAGTAGTCCTTGCGCTTGCTGCTGCTCTTGAAGTCTGAGTAGGCCCATTTGCTGGGCGCTTTGTTGCTGGATTTGTCCGGCTTGTTGAGACGCGATCCTTTGCGCCATGCCCACGTTCCCACCGCGAGCACTCGCTGCTAACGCCTGTTGCTGGGCAATGTTTTGATCAGTCGCTTGTTGAAGCTGCATCCCCGCAACGCTTGGGCCAATACCCTGCGCCTGGTTCATGAGCTGCTTATTGAGCGCCATCTGCTGCTTATCGTAGGCTTCGGTCGGGTTGATGGCGTTCCGGTCTTTGATTTGCTGGCCAAAGTTCAAATTGAGACCCGTATTGTTCCCTACGTCTCCGGCCCCACCTAAGCCGATCGCCCGCCCGAGTGATTTGCCAATTCCTTTAACGACTTTGCCCATACTTCAAATCTCCTTCATGAGAAAAACTTCGTTCACTCCGGTCGAGTGAAGTTTAAAACCGTATTGGATCGCAGCCGCCAAAGCCTGGCTCGAGTTCCTGGCCGCGGGTGAGATCGAGCAAGTGAGGTGCTTCATCCCGAGCGCCTTCACCTTTTCAGTCACTTCATTGAGTAGCGCCGATCCGCTTCCCGTCATCCGGTGCTCGGGCGCAATGTAGATCTCGTCAATGAACGCTTCCGTGGTGCCCGGTATCACTCGGTAGGCAACGAAGCCCACGCAAGGCGCCTCAAGTACCGAGCCGCCCGTACGCTCTTTGTAATATGCTGAAAAAAGGCTTTCAGGAGCTTCATAATGGTCCGCCGTCACGTCATCACCTGGCCCGACTTCGTGCGGTTGATTCCGCCCTTCACGCCAATTGTCAGCGACATGCTGGAAAGCGTGAGACCCTCGCCCGCAGTTGGAACCGGGTTTAGGTCGGTTACTTCAAACTTGATTGACTGGCACTTCTGCCGAGCCGGTCTGACTTTAAATTGTTCAACTGAGTTCGTAATCTCGCTCGATAGCCCGGTCAGAGTTTCAACCCAAGCGTTGTCATAGTCATAGGCGACGCGAACCCGGAAGGTATGAGCAGAGATCTTATCACCCAAGAAAGATGCCTCATACACGCGCTGGAAGCCTTGCAACCCCGCGAGCGGTATCCAAGGCGTCTCGAGTCGCATCGGAACGGCTAAGCCGCTATCCAAGTAGGTCGCGCTATCGTTCACTCGCACGAGCCCTGCGCTGGATACGACCGTATGCGTACCATTCCACTCAGTCGCACCGATGGCAGTAAAGTTCGTGAGCGTTCCCCACTGGCCCACCAAGTAGTCATAGAAAACAGCAACCCCGTTGGAGTGCGTGAACCTGACTTGGTTCTGATTCTCAATGTGAACCGCAGACGAAACCGTGAGCGAGTTAAACTCCTCAACATTCGCCCCGATGTACTGAGTGTTAAGTCCCCGGTCGAGCAAGTAAAACCCCTTGCTGCTCTTAAATATAATCCCGGTAGGAATCGTAACCACGCTCTTTGGTTCGGTGCATCCCACGTCAATCGAAACCTGCTGAGGTTGCCCGTAGTCGTTACTCGACCCGGTGTCGGTCGGACCCTGGCCGCGAATCAAAAAGATCGAAGCCTCTTTGAAGATAATGAACTTCTCATCAAGCGTCTGGCCGGCCACGATTCCGCCCGCGCCTTGGTCAACCCGAAGAGTCAGGCCGTCATTGAAATAAGGGCTCTCACCCGGCAAGTATTGGCGCGAGTACCAAAGCTCGTTTGGATCTTCTAGCCCCATGACAAATGCGCGGTTATTGTACTCGCTCACATAGGTGGCGCAGGGAGGAGGGATATTCTCCAGAACTCCCCCGGTCGTGTAAAGAATCTCCCGGCTAATGATATTCGAGTCTGGAAAGCCGTCTGTAATTGACGTGAAGGGTACGTTGGCCACAACGCCGTTTTCGCCCGTCCGGTAATAAGTCGTTCCCCCGGCTACGGTTCTAAACAATACGATTTTAATGGTTGAGAGAGGCTTGCTAGAAAACATGGGCGTAGAGACCTTGACCGAAGCGTTATTGGTCCCCGATGCAATGATGAAAGGGGCTGGAGTGGAGGGAGCTGATCGGTAAATCTGGCCCCTCGAGTCAGTCCATTCATAGATGGCAACGTAACTTCTCGTGCCCACCCCCATAAATGTCCCAACAGTGGGCGTAGCCAATACGTTCTGTGGGAAAGTGCGGAATCCCATCTCATAAAGGCTCACGCCGTCATAATTCCAGACCGTGCCCGAAGCGATGTGAAGCCCCTGGTCGATCTCTTGGGTAATGAATAGGTTCTCAGATGCGAAATTCATCCTGACCGACTGGCCGGCAATGATTTGCGACTGAGATAGGAACTTAGAGCCGCCGATTGACCGCCCCACCCTTCCGCAGCAGTAAACAAAGCTATTGGTTCCTAAAATGCTGACGTTATTGGGAGCAATTCTAGATACCCCGCCCGGTACGCCGTTCTGATAGCTAAACGCGGCCACCGTCTCGCCCGCTGCCGTCATAATGATGTACTGCGCTTGCCCGGTGTCCGATGGGTGCGTGAGAATGACCATGGTCTGGCCGTAGGCTTCAAATGGATTACTGGCTGGGAATGCCTGGGAGCTGATCGTGGCCACGTCTTGAATCACGCCGGCTCGAGTGAGCTGCACCCGATGCGTCGTCATGTCAAACCAAGGGAAGCCAGCGGTTACTTGGTTTGAGTAGAAAAGAATCGCCCGGTTAGACGTTCCTAGCCCAATCGATGGGCTATAGGCCCCGTTAACAGCGTTGGTTGCAATAGTGAACGCAGGCGCCACCGTAGCAAGTGCCGTATCCAGTACGATGCCGCGAAGGATCGTATTACTGATTGATGTGAGCTGCCCCCAAACAACATAAATTCCATCGGTCGCCGGCACGCCCGTAAATAACGGATAGACGTTCGCTTCGGTCATAATGGTACTAGAGATAGTCCCAGTCGCCAAGACCGTGGGCGTAGCAGCAAACAATCCGCTAGGCGCCGCCAGCCCAATAACGAGCTGGGTCCATTCGGCGGCTACCAAGACAATGTTTGAGCCCATTGGGCGCGCAACAAAGCTGACTAATTGGTTGGAAGCGGCTGGCGTAAAGACCACCGCACTTGCAGATGTGGAAAACGTAGCCGGGTTAAAAGTAGACACAGAAACGCCGGAAGGATTCCCGTGGTAAATGTAGAAGAGGCCATTAAGGAACAAGAGGCCGCCCGGAAATACTTCACCGACTCCCGTTAGCCCCTTTTGAATGAGCTGCCCGTTTTCCACTTCATGAACCGAGATGCCCCCGCCCTCTGCATAGAGGATTAAGCCAGCACCTACCGCGCAGGTACTGCCCCCACCGCTTCGATTGAGAAGTTGGTACTTGAGATCCACGCCCCAGATTTTACTCTTAGTGACCCACTCGTCATCGCCTTCGTAGTAGCTGTAGAACGAAGTGCCATCGATCAGGTTGAGTTCTTTTTGAAAGGTCGTGAGCGCGCGCCCCGTGGAGACCGTCCCACCTCCGAAGATGACTTGCGCAAGCGGTCTAAGCCCTAATCTTTTAACTAGCTTGCCGAGCCTTTGGAAGATGGCGTTCTCGAGCGCGAGTAACTTGCCGGGCTGCACTTGCTTGGCGTCCGTCTTGGTATCGACACCCACTCCGAAGGGGATCTCGATGGTCTGTTTCTGTAGCGCCATGGTTTTAGATCCTAAAAGAAATAAAGTTTGACCGCGACCGTTGCGCTAGCGAGAAGCACAATCGTTTGCAGCGGGGTGACGCTCACCGTGGCCGAAGTCCACACATTGGCCGATGCGTTTGCGTCGACCACAAAGTAACCAATCGGCACGCGCCCCAAACTATGGCCGACTACCGTGTCACCCGTACTCAAGACCACCTCAACCAAGTTTGAGTTAAGAATCAAGTTCTCGCTCTGCACCCGCTTCACTGCTTCAGCAGTTGCGGCCTGAATCCGGTTCAAAGTCTGGTCATTCGTCTGGATGTTTACGGGCAGAATCATGGATTAAGCCTCAGTAGGGGAAGAACCCATCGCCATAGCTGCTGCTGTTCACGTCACCCACGCGGCCCATGCCCGTAGCGTCTCGCTGGGCTGCCATCGTGTTCACGCGTCCAATGAGCATCGCCTTCGCGCCCATCATGGCCGAAATGTCTGACTCTTCTTTGACCAAACACTTGATCGCCGCATCAATGACGACGTACTCCGAGAAGTCGAGCACATCTCCCATCACATCCGCGTCAATCACGAGCGGCACGAAGCGTGGAACATACCAAACTCGGTAGGTACCCGTCGCTTGCGTCTCAGGGAGCAGGTTAATCACCCCGCCGAGCACGTTATAGGACAACTGCGATTGACCCGAGAGGATCCGACTGCCCACCTGGCCGTAGGAGTTCCGCTCGGAGAAGGCGTAGCGAGGAACCGTGCACCAGTCAGATCCAGATGAGCCGGCCGCGTCTAGTCCACGCAATTTATAGAAGTCGATCGGCAAGGGGATCTGATTCTGTGACCCGGTCAGCGTCGCAGAGCTTGATTTGGTGTAGTAGTCCTCAAACTTCGACACGAGCAAGTCATAGAGTTCGCCGTAACTGCCGTTGATTGAGGTGGTCAGCTCCGCGTCCGTAACGAACTGCGTGCTTTGCATGTCGGCGCGCTGCCTCACCTCGGCCCTCAGTTGTAAAAGCGTCTTGCTCACGCCTTCACTTCCTCGATGCCTGACTGCGACTCGCTCGAGTGCATATCAATGAAGTCTTGCAGGGCGGATGACAGACCTTTTGCATCCTTCGCTTCAAAGCAAGACAGCATCTTCGCTGCGCAAGCCTCTAAGCCATAACTCGCATCGGTGGGGAGCGCGTCCGAAGGTGAGCCGACCGCTTGCTGCGGGGCGGATTCCTTTTGAACAAATGGCGAGGTCTTCACTTTGCCAAGCAAGATCGAAACTGCTTTACGGTTAGGATTCATTAGCATCATAAAAACCTCGCCAAGCGTCGTTGAAAAGCGGCAGGTAGCAACACCCTGGGCCGCCGTCGAATTACTGAGCGACTGTGCTGTCGCGGAAGTTAGCTTCCATATAGATGACTATGGCTGCCGAGACGTCCACCGGGGTTGCGCCCGCCAGAGTCGAAAACACCAAGGTCTTTGTGGCCGGAGTATACGAAAGCACTTGAGCAACGATGCTCACTGGGACGGCAGCCTGCACTTGCAGATGCGCGCCCATGTACTTCACATACTGGTCTTGAAAGACGACCGTGTACTGTCCGGTGCCCGACTTCGTTACGCTCGCGATGCCTGGAGCGTAGACGGTTCCGACTGCTGCCGCTGCGGTTAGCGGAATCTCAGCAATGACCTTCTTAAACATCTTAAGAAACGAATAAATGAACTGCTGCATGTAACGGTTCGACATAAACTTAGATCCCCTGAGGTATGGGTTAAGACTTGCGACTCGCCCCCGAGCCGAAGAATGGGGGCTTGAGCAAATAGGTCACATGACCCACGCACCCAAGCCCCCGCCAGTTTTAGAACTAGACTTGCAAGTTGATGTTGAAGCCCGGTGCGCGGCAACCCATCTGTGCGTAGTAGCCGTAACGTGCTTCCACGCCATCAGCCGTCGCTTGACGAAGCATTTGGAGCCCGTCCGTATCAATTACGCGAACGGCTTTGCCGAGCGAGTAATGCTTCCAAGAATCAAGCTGCACGCCCCAAACACGGTTAGACTGACAGTTTTGATCCGGAACCACCTGAATCACGCCGCGTGGGCCGTTGATTTGGATGCCTCGGAACGCAACCGTAGCCGTCGCGGACAGGTTCACGTACTGAACCTTGGAGCCCAAGCTCTTCTCAAGCTCGGCGAACTTCAAGTAGTCCATGAAGTAATGGTCGATCTTCCCGCCTTCGCGAGCAACTTGCGTTGCGCCGTCGATCAGGGCTTCTTCAATTGGCAAGCCGGCTGCGTTCAAACGCTGACCGCCCAAACGGGTCACGTCAACCGTACGATCCACACCGAAGAACAAGGTCGAGGTTGGAGCAGCGGGTGGAATCCAAGCTTCCAGACCGGCAACCTTCGTAACGGTCGCGCCCGAGTGATCTCCGCGAACGAACAGGAAGTCGCCAGCAGCAATCAGCGGGATACCGTTTGCAGCGTCGTTGACTGCGGAACCGAAGGTCAACTGCAAGGTAGCAGCCGAACGGTTCACGCCCGTAACGATCAGGCCGTTGCCCGAAGATCCATAAGCGCGGACTGCACCAGTCAAGGTAGCAGCCACGTCAAGCTCCATGCCGACTTCAAAGTTGGTCACAGAAGAAGCGATCTCAAGCGAGAGGTTCACGGTGCTGACCGCAGAACCAGCCAAGATGTTGCCGATCTCACCGAAGCCAGAACGGTACTGAGCAATCGCCAAAGAACGGGTCAGCGAATTGATCGCGCCGTCGATCTCAACCGTAGCGGCTTCCAGAAACGCGTTAGCGTTCCCAATCGAAGCTTCCATGGTCTCGTTGTCGATCGTGGCAATCGAGTAATCCTTCACGCGGGTCAGGACGAAATCCTGCAAGAGCGAAGAAGTCGCAGCGCCGCGGATCTGCGCGCGAGCGAAGCTGGCCGAGCGACCTTGTGGGTTGCCAAAGATCAGGGGCACCGGAAGGTTTTTGCCGCCGAAGCTTTCCATTTTCGGCAAGAGCGCCAAAAGTGGGTTATCTTTATAAACCATGTCGAGCACGGCATCGTCAGTGTAATGCTGCTTAAGCGCAGCGTCGAACGTAGTTAGGTCTAAGGCCATCTGGAACTCCCTTTAAATCTAAGCGCGTGGCTTAGGTTGCTGTGATTTGAGCCTCATCTGTTCCTCTAACCATTTAGCAACCTGGGCTTTTGACTCATCTCGAGTCATCGCCCTGGGTTTTGCTTCTGGCTGAGCCGGTGAGGCCGCATTACGGTTCGTCAGTGTGATGTCCTGCTGAGAACTCGCTTGAGCAGGGGAGTAAAGACTGGCTTGAGTAGGGGCGGCTAACCGAGTACCTGAGTTCAACCCCACCCCTGGAGTCGCTTCGGTCAAACCCAACAGAGCCTTGAACTTCTTGGCACCGCTGAGTTTTTCTAAGTTCTTTTGAAGCTGCGCTTCGATCATGTCCGCAACCCGAGGAATCAGGGCTTCCACTTCCGCCCTCGTCTCATAGCTATCCGGGTCGTCTTGCACGATCTCAAAGCAAGCGTCGTAAATAGTGTCGGCTGCTCCATGGGAGTTAATCAATTCAAATCGGTCAGGGTCGCTGGCGAGGGTTTTGCCTAGCGTCTCCTTGAAGGCGGATACCTCGCGGTCGAACACCTCTTGCTGGGCGGATTGTTCCTTCGCGGTAGCTGCATCCAACTGCGCCTTTTCAAACGCGGCTAGCTTCTGCTCGAGCGTCGCGACCTTCTCATCTGACGTGGGAACGTGATCGACCTTTAGAGCAGCGTCAATAACATCGTTGATGCTAAATCCTGCTCGCTCAAGGAGTTTAAGTGCGTCCTTCTGCGTGATCGCTTCTTCAAAGGGGCTGTACTTCTCAGACAGCTCTTTGGCTTTCCTTTTGTCCTCTTGGAACTTGTGCTCCTTGCGAGATAGGGCCGCGAAGCGTGCAGAGAGGTCGTCATCCGGCTTCACTCCCGCATCGGGCTGTTGAGTAGCGTGGCCTTCCATAGCCCCGGCTGAAGAATCAGCGGTAAGACTGCCTTCCTTGGCAGCGAGACCCTGGCCGGCAGCGCCCGGAGCAGTTGGAATAGAGACGGTAGGGGTTGAAGATGGCAAGAGCATTAGACTTTTTCCTCAGCAATGATTTCAATTTCTGTTCTGCGACCGTGCTCATCGACCTTAGTCGTGCGGCCGGTGCGTTCAATGTCCCGTCGATTGGAGTCAGGCAAACGGAGCATCTCAGCCGCGTGCCGAAGGTCTGAGCCCACGATGCGCGAGATCTTCAGGAACACTTTCGAGTGCAGCGGGTGAGAGACGGCTTGCTTAACGACGTAGATCATTCAGCCATGCCTTCCATGGGCACGTTTGGCACTAGGTCACTCACGGGCTGCGCCTCGGGTGCGGCCATCGGGTCAACGGCCAGCGGATCCATACCGGCTTCAGCCATCGCAGGGTCCATGCTCGGGTCCATAGCCATCGGATCTTCTGGTGGGGCTGACGCTTGGGTGATGAGCGCTTGGCAGTCATCCATGAAGCGACGGAATAGGTCCAACTTCTCTTCGGGCACGTTGTCTAGCTTCGCCCTGATGTAGGCATACTGAACCATCGTGGCCGACATTTGCAGGTTCATGTACGGCTCGGGCGTCTGGTACTCACCGCGCTCTAGGAACCCCTCGACAATCTTCTTCACGAGATCGACCGGGGCGTTCTTGGTGCTCATGTACGCTTCCAAGTCAGGGAAATCGAGCAGGTCCATAGCCTGATCTTTGTCGATGAACCCCGCCTGGGTCAGCTCTTGAGTCGTCTGGAGTCGTCCGGCTGGAGTCGTGGGCAAGATCGAGGTTGGGAACGCGCGCATAACGTAGTCCTCGCGGTCCATTTCCACATCTTTCCACGAGATGGTCTTAGTTCCCTTGCCGCCCTTGACCTTCACCTTGTAACCAGTGCCGGCGTCCGACATTTCTTGCGTCTTTTCAATCACGATAGCAGCCGCGGTCAGTGCGCCGTCATCGTAGCGTTGATTGACCAACTGGAAACGCTCACTCTCAATGTCTTGGTACTCGCGTAGCGCAATGCCTGAATCCAAACCGGCCGGCTTTTTCGCGGTCGCTGACAACTGGGAGACGCCGACGATCTCAAACGCCTTCTGGTAGAGCATCTGGAGGTGCGAGTACACCTCGGGGCTCATGCCTGGCGCAGTCGTGAACGTGGGTGGCGTGCCGGTATAGATGCCCGTGCCACCGATCTCGTTGGTGATGCCGTTCGTATTGATCGCCGAACTCGATTCGATCCACACCCGAGGAACGCACATGAGATCCTGGGCGCGCTTGATTGTGGCCAGCATCTTGTTGATTTCCATTTGGATGCCAATGAGTTCCTCGGCGATTCCGATGCCGTAGAAGCCCGTGATTCGGTCCGTCCAGCGCATGAACTCGAATGGGAACATCTCAGACGCGTAGCTCTCAGCAAATAGGGTAGCGCCGTCTAAGACGATCGCATGTTTGCCGTCCTTGGCCTTCTTGCCACTCTTCAGATGCCAGCTCTCAACAACCCGGAGCACGTCCTTGGCGGCTGGGCTCATGACGTTAGCCGAGAATGCACACGCAGCGGCCTTGATCGCCACCTTATGGTCGGGGAACGTCTCGAGCAGCACGTCGCGGTTCACATACCTGACTTGATGAAGCGACTGCGGCGTCCCGTAGATTGACTCAGCGTCGTCTACGATTAGCTCGTCGATCATAGAACGCTCGCAAGCTACTTTGCCGTCCTTCTTGAAGAACTTGACCGCACCCGTCCCGAAGATCTCGCTATCTCGGAAGGCTCGCTGCTTCTCCAGGTAGTAGCCCATCTCATCAAATGCGCCGTCCATGAACTTGGTCAGCTTCTTTGCGCGCTCTTGCTCGCTCCAATTGCCGTCATCGGTCAGGAACATCGGGCGGGGTTTGCTTTTAGCGATCTTAGAGCCGACCGTATCCACGCACGCTTTCACGACATTCAAGGTCACGCGCGACTGGTTCGCTCCGTCGAACATCGCAGGGTTCGTCATCCCGGCGTAGAAGCCTAGAACTTCCATGTTCGAGTAGAGCCTAGCGTAGCGCAGGTTAGCCGTGCGTCGGTACATCTGGCGGCGTTCAATGTCGCGCACCAGAGGAAACAAGTGTTCAAAGATTTGCTCGTCTTTGATCAGCCACCACCGAGCGTCGATCGCGTCGCCGGCTTTGGTCTTGCCCTTGTTATACTCGAGCGTTTTAATCTTCGACTGGTCGTGATCGCGTGCCATTACTCAGCTACCTTTAACTCTTCTGCGTAGGCCCGTAGGATGGGCGCGTTTTGGGCATCAATATCCTCAATCGACCATCCCGTATCAATCGGAGCTGACTGCGAGACTGGCTTGCCTTTCGACTTGTCGGCCTTGATCGGTCCGCCTCGTTTTAGGTAGATGCCCGCAAAGCTCAGTTCCTCGAGCTGATAAGTCTCAGCCAGGTCTAAAATCTTCTTCAGGGTTTGAACGCGAAACGGTGCGCTCGCCTTCTTAGCGGGTGCAGTAGTGGAGTTTGATGCCATATGCCTAAGTGCCAGTGTAGGGAGGTGCGAGTTAATACTCGTCGTCTAGATCCCAAGGCATGCGCTTCTTGTTGCGATCAAGCTTCACCGCTTCTCGGTCCGCCCAAAGGTCGACGGCTTCTTCCGAGTTCGGGTCAACGCGCTTAGGTTTATTAGTCCATGCGTAGTTGTAGGCCCACCGCCACGCATACAGGAACCCATCGGTCAGATGGTTGTCGTACTCGGGATGCTCTTTCCTCTCAGCCGCGTCCGGGTCCCAGATCAAATGCTGCCACTCTTCGATGAGATCGGCCCCGCTCACGACTTTAATGCATCCCCTCGCCATGTCGGAGTTGAGTAGCTCGATGAAGCCCGACTTCCCGTGTTTGTCAGCCGCATGAATGGGCAACGAGTAACGCTGGCGCATCTCTTCAACGATTTGTTTGCCCTGAGCGCCCGCATCCACGACCACCTGACAGACCGGATGGCGCTTCAAGTACGAGCGGATCCTCTCAGCCACGTCCGATACGATCATTTTAGTTTGTTTGAACGTCTCAATCACATAGAGGGTCGGGTCGTGTGGGCTATAACAGCACAGGACGAACGCTGAAGGGTCAGGATCGTAGCCCAAGTCAACGCCCAGAACGTAACGGTACTCCTTCGCAGCGGGCAGCGTGGGGGCTCTGTTCAAGTCTGAGAACTTATAAACGAGCGCATCGGTATCAGCGACCCACTCACCGAGCCACTCGCGCCGGTAGGTTGGGTGGTCATCCGTCCAGCCCTTCTTAGATTTCATGTCATCGACGAACTCCCGCATGTTCGGCATATACGGGTTATCAAATACGCTCCAGCGGTGGATCGAAAAGCCCTCCTTGCCGCTCGTGATATCGAAGAACTTCCCTTTAGGTAGCGGCCCGGGCGTTCCGCACACGGCTAGCGCCCCGTCCTTGTAATCGGAGATCGCGGGGGTCAGGATATCGTCGATCAATTCAGTCAAGATAGAGTTTCGGAACTTCTGGGCTTCATCAATGGCAGCGAAGGGCGACTTGATACCCCTCACGCGTCCGATGAAGTTCGGCATGTCGGCACCCATGAGTACGATCTCAGCCCCGCCGGGCACGCGGCACCGAAGGGATGAATCCTTCATCTCAGCGCCAATCTTAAACTTCGCATCCATTTCCCTGAGTACCGGCCACATGATGTTCCGCGCCGAATCCCTGGTGAGCGCGAAGTAGGGAAGGAACGCGCCGGGATGTTTCCTCGCTGCATTGAAGTACTTGATGGCGAGCCCTGCCGTCTTGCCCGCTCGTCTCGTGCAGAGCGCCGAGAGATACCGGGAGCTGTCTTGTGTGAAGGCCGACTGCTGAGAAAATGCAGCGTCATCTAAGAGGATATGGGCGCTTGCTCCCGCCTCCCCTCGCCTAATGATCTCTTTGAGCAGGATCTCGTTCCTAATCCTCATCAGGTTCTTGCTCGGCTTCCTGCGGCGCGGGTAGCTTTTGATAAGCAGCGATCAAGTCGGGTAACGCCTTCCTGGCTCGCTCCATGAGTTGGTCGTAACTCAACTCGAGTACAGCATCCTCTTCGCGCTGGATTCGGTGCTCAATGTTATCCACCTGCCCCAAGAATTGCTTGCCGAGCCAGACTAGCATCGTCTTGTCGCCCTTTTGCGCTAGCTCGAATTGCTTCCTGCGTAGGCTCAACTTGCCCAAGGCTGACTTCTCTTTAAACACCTCCGCAAATATACGACCGTATTTCTCGACTACTCGGCGTTCAATCGTATCTGATGAGCAAGAGAAGATGCCCGCGATCTCTTCAAGCGTGCAGTGCACCTGACAAAGCTTCTCGAACTGATCCCAGTCGATCGTGATGACGGGTCGGCCCATCTTAGCCATGGGGTACTAGCTCCGCTTGCTTGCCGGTGTACTTCTCCCAGCGTGCGCTATATGTAGATGCGAATTGTGCCGTGCTTAGGCTCGGCCTTGTCCCACCGGACATGGCACGATCGGCAGAGCCAGCGAACCCGTAAGGGCTCATCATAGTTAAAGTGCGCGCCCTCAATCTTAGCAACGACTCCGCACTGCTCACAGGTATTGGGTCGAATGATATGCCCCGCTTGAACGTGGTAGCGCACCAAACGCTGAGCGTTGATCGCCTTCGGGATGGTCTTGCGCGTGACCTTACGCCCGGTAGATTGCTTTTTAACTTTACACGCTCGGGAGCATAGCCGCTGCTTAAGGTGCGAAGCGGGGCCGAATCGATTCCCGCACGACGAGCACTCGAGGAAGGTCTGAGGTCGAAACCTTGATCGGCGAGCGCCCTTGCACTCATCCGAGCAGATCGGCTTGAGCCTGCGGATCGCCTGGAAAGCCTTCCCGCACTCAATGCATATCTTGGCAATGACCGTATGCTGATACTTGTAAACACGGGGCTCACTCCATGCCTCCTTTGACTGCACTCCAGCCGGTCTGCGTCCCATCTTCATTGATTAGATAAGCCTCCTGGCCAGTGTATTTACACCACCTTTCGACGATTATCGAACAATACTTCGGGTCGAGTTCCATCATGAAGCAGTTACGGTTCGTCTTTTCGCAAGCGATGAGAGTCGAGCCCGAGCCGCCGAAGAGGTCGAGAACGGATCCAGTGGTGGGCTGAATGCAGTACTCGATCATGTAAACTGGCTTCTGGGTTGGGTGCCCAAATTCGTGCGGCTCGACATTGCCCATGAAGACGTTTGGAAGGTTCTTGCCGGATGGATAGTCGAAGGGCGGACCTCCCCTGCGCGAATGAACGATCAGCTCGGATGCCTGGACAAAGCTGGTCTTAGAGAGTGATGGCATTGGGTTATTTTTTGCCCATACTAAATAGTTAGGCTTTTCCCCCGCCCGTTCAAACCAATCGTGGATCTTCCCAAAGAGCCAGCTTGATGTGCATATAAACCGATGAGAAACCTCTGCTGTAGCGGCTACGATAACCGGCAATACGTCGAGTGGGTCAAATCCAACGTCCCAGTCGCCGAATTTCTCCGTCTTGCTATCGGTCTTATTGGTTCGCTTTGTCTGACCGTGTTCCTGAAGGTTATATGGCGGGTCTGTGAATACTACATCGGCCTTGTCGCCGTTCATGAGCTTCTCGACCGCATCAATGCTCGTGCTGTCCCCACACATGAGCCGGTGACGACCGAGCTGGTAGATATCCCCTAGCTTAGACTTCGGTTCGACAAACTCAGGGATCTCATCCTCATCACACTGAGGGTCGAGCGTATCCCCAATCACTAGCTCAAAGTCTTTCATGCCGAGCATCTCGAGATCGAAGTCAGGGCCGAGATCGCCTAAGTCTGCATTGATGCCGGATAGGTCGAGGTCCGCCCACAGTGCGATGGCGTTGTCAGCCTGGAGGTCGGCGTACTCCTGTTCATCTGAGTCGTAATCTTGGAAGTTAACGGGCACTTCTTTCCAGCCAGCGTGCCGAGCCGCCATCAATCGACCATGGCCAGCCGTGATGAGCCCCGAGCGTTTCGAGACCTTCACGGGTGCTCGCCAGCCTTGATACTTCAAGATCTTAGCTAGGCGATCAATTTGGTCTTGCGGGTGCACGTTCCGGTTCTTCGGGTGCTCTTTCAACTCCGATACCCGGACTAGCTTGTCGTACAAGCAATGCACTTCCATTTTGCTCATAGGGCTCAAGCCTTCTTCGCTTTCACGGGTGCTTCTTCCGTTACCAAGACCTTCTCTTCTTCCCACCAAGTCGCATTGAAGAGGCTCGTCGTGCCGGTCTCGTTCGTCCGCTTGTTCGTGATGTCAATGATCACGCCGTCACGCAGGACCATATGGTGCAAATCGTCTCGGTAGAAGTTCTGTTCTTTGCCGCCGACCATGACGACATTGGCTAGGCGTAGGCGTTTCAATACTTTATGCATCTGAGTGATCCTTCTTCTTAAGGGTTAGAGGTACGGGTTGAAATTAAGGTGGTAGCGGGTGCGGTGTTTGATCAGCTCGGGCACGAAAGCGGTGATCGCGACTTCTTCACGACCGAACGCCGGGTGGATCTGCTGGAGCGCCAGAGTCATGATGCCCATTCGCTGGTACACTTGTTTGACGTACGCGAAATGGATGACGAACGCCTCGCCCATGCGCTGATGAATGACGTAGCCATAGAGGTGATCAAGGTGCTCGGGGCTATGGATGCAGGTCACTTGGGCACGGCTTAGGATCTCGTTCATGCGCACTGCCTCGCCCGAGAAGTAAACCGAGTTAGTCAGATAAGCACTTAACCCCACCTTCCGCATCCGATTCTTCCAAGTCGCTAGGATGAACGCCTGATCACTCGAGACGGCCGGTCTCAACATGAATTGAACCCGTTCGGGCTTCGTTTCCACCGAGAGGATGCTCTGCCGGGTGCGGATGACTTGCATCTGATCGTTCATGAATCTTCACAATCCTTCGCATCGGCCCTAGGCATGGAGCAGACCTGTTTCAGGTAGCGATCGAACGGACCCTGAAGGACGCGCGTGATGTGCTCCGCGACCGTCGTGAAATGCCGGCCGAGGATTGACCCGATCTCCCGGTAACTGAGCCCCTGAGCGTAGTGCTCGAAACACTCGCGCTCCATAGGTGATCGGAAAACATGCTCATGGGTGAACGTGGCGGCTAGGTCCCAGTATTCAAGGCTCGCGGCCCATGTCGTCGGGTTCATCCGGGCAGCAAGCTGAGATGCGGGGTTACGCAGGGAAAGGTGGGAGTAGGCATCGGCCGCGTCCAAATATTCGATATCCTCAAACCCGTCTGACTCGAGTCGCCCGTACCACTCGCGCCTGAGTTTGATCAGATCCGCGCCGCGATTTGCTCTGTTTGGTGTGCATTCCCTTGGCATAGTTGCTCAATTACCAGTTTAAGTTGCTTAATACTGTTTAGGTACTTAAACAATTAAACGTGACAACGTGGGAAAGCAAACTTAATTTGAGCGAGGGAGTGCCGGCCCGTATCTCAGGGGTTAGAGAGTTCTGCGCTTGATCAGCGCGGAGAGGTCGCGAGTTCGATCCTCGCCGGGCCGTCATCTCGCAAAGACCAGTGAGGCCATCCTTCCATGGATAACGAGCCCCGCCCTGGGCTGCCTCGAAATGGATTGTGCGCGCTTAAACCTATCGTGTCGAGTCGGTGGGCCGGTTCGTCATTCCCGACTGCCCTTTAATCACAACAATGACCAATCCGAATGGGGGCCGATCGCCCTTCTTTGGCAACTCTCTGCTTTGGCTCCAACCAAAGCGGGTGCGGCCGCGCAAAAAGCGCGTTTCAATGACGCCGCCTCTGTCGCGGTGGGGTTCAATATAATCCTGCCACCAAGACTGCTCGCACCTATTTGCGGGGAGTAACATTACAACGCACGGACAACCCCCGCTCTGTGTTTCGGTTACGGCCTTCCGACACCACCCGCCGAGATTGGAATACGGAGGATTACACCACACAACCTCGTCAATCCAGGGTTGCGATAAGCCATCATCTTCTTTTGTAAAATATCGTGCGCACTTTGCGTTTTCGCCGCTGGCCGCCACGTCTAGCGTGAAACTAAACTCAGTATTTAATGGGCTAAATGTCTCCGCTAAAGTGCGCCTATCGTCGGTGTCATCGTCAGCACCGCGACGATTTACTTGCTGCGTATGATTTCGCGCCTTGAATCCCACTAAGCTCATTCCGACTTCCATTCTCTGAGTGCGCGGATTGCATTCGATGCACCCGCTTCCGCCGCCATGCGAATTTGCTCAACGCCCCAATCCGCCGTTGCGATTCGCTCCAGGTCATAATGAGCATCCGTCAAAGCATCGCGCAACCTTCGAGATTCTGCCCGGTGCCATTTTCTATCTGTAGTGGCAAGCTCAGTAAGCTCGCGGAGAACTGTAAAATTGTGGGCGACCAGCTCGCGTTCCGAGAGTGCTCCAGTTTTAAAAGCAAACGCCAGCAGCGCAGTGAGTTCCCCCCGCGAACAACTGTACATTGATCGCATTATAGGCTGCGCGACGAATACGCCGTACTCTTCCGCTCGCTTCTCTAGCTCGGTATCCTCTGGGGCTGGAGCTGGAGGCTTAACAGGGTCGCAGGTGGGACAGTGCGTGGGCAGACGGGAATCCCATTCGCTGAAGGATACAGGGGCCGGTACAGGCCATAGACACACTGTGCAGATGGGATGTCCTATTAAATTCTGATTACTCATTCCGACTTCTCCTTTTACAGAACAATAATACTGGGGTCATGTATGTTTAAAAAAGAGCGAAGTCGCCTGACCTCGGCGCGGAGGGACGCAACCTCTTGTTCTAGTGCAATAGCTTCCGCCATGTATTGGCTTACTTTATCGCCCTTGTGCAGCTGGCGCTCTGAGAGTGCTCCGCTCACATAGCTTTCCGCAACGTGACAACCACAAAAAATAGAGATACACTCGCCAGCAGGAGTTAACGGGTTCGTTCGGGCGCAAAGGCACTCATCGCCCAACTTCCGAGCGTATTCATTAGCGCGCTTCTCTAGCTCGGTATCCGTTTCGTTCGTCATTGGATCTCTCTGTGCAACCATACTTTCGCTCCGGTTTCGGCATCCACATAAGATAGCTCAGGCTGGCACCAGCAAAGGCCATCACTTTCGGTATCGTGTTCTGGCGCTGAGTCGTTCGTCATTCCGACTTCCCTTCGGGAAACGATCGGGCAGCAATACTGTTCACGCTTTCGCACGTTTGACACTTAATTTCTGGGTGGCCCATAACTGTGCTGTCTTGCGTTTGCGATTCAATAAGGAGGAGTGCGAAACTAAGCTTCTCCACCTCGGCGCGCATCTGCACCTCTTTGTAGGCTGCTCCGGCGAGAAATCCTCTGTACCCCGCATCCGCGAAAGCTTCTCGCTTAAAAGGGTTTGTCGCACTGCCCTTGTAACAATCAACTCTATACATTAAGGCAGCGTCGTCGTCGGCCATCCAAGTAAACTTTGGGCGATCGCTCATTCCGACTTCCCCTCTGCGAGTGCGGCGAAAACGTGGACAAAGCAGACACCGCCCAACCAGCCCGATATCAGTTTGCCACTCCAGCCCATGCGCTTGCACAAGGCGCTTGCCGCTGCGACATGGTTTCCTTCGCTATCTAATTCTTTCGAGTAGTCGAGCATTACCGATCTGCCTTCTGGTTCGCTGGCCCGGATGCGCAGCCCCCTGCGGCTAGTGGGGCCAATGTACTTAGTTAGGATCGCCTTCGTGCTCATTTCAACTTCCCCTTCTCCTGCGGGTGCAGGTATTGTTCAGGTGCTAGCTCCGAGAGTTCTTTCCAGTTTGGCTCTTGCTCAAGGTCATGGCGCAGGGTTCGGCCCGCACGTTCCAGCCGCCAGCGATACCACTCCCACACCAGCGCGCACGCAGGTAGCTCCCTGAGCCGAGACGCCATCAGCCAGGCTCGTAATCTCGGGCCGGGTCCGACCTTCGATGAGTCAGGATGGCGGAATGAATCCATGATGAGCTTCGCACACCAAATCGCCTGGGCCATTAGCCCGACCCTGTAACCCGCGCATTGAGCAAGGAATGGCCTCAGCCAAAAAAACCTGTAGATATTGTATCGCTCGGGGTTCTTTGGATCTGAGCCGTGCGATTCAAATACGCCGTCGTGAGAATCAAGGTATTGAATGATCTCGCGAGCGATGCCTCGGTCCATGAAACATGCGCCCATCACCTCGTCGTGTGAGTTCGGGCCGCCCCTGCCACCTGGCCAGCGAAAGAACAGGCCGCCATCTCGCTCCGGCACTGCGCAGAGTATATAGAACTGTTTGTACTGCTCAACCACGGTTTCACCATGAAGACGAAGCACGAGTTCTGCGTAGGCTGTATAGATTGCGGGATTATTTCCCGCTTCAGAAATGGGAAGGTTGTATTTCGGGTGCCAGTATTTCGATGCTTTCAGTTTCTCAAGTGCGCTCATGGCATCATTTCCCAATCGAGTTCTAATTCTACGGCCGCTGTACCGGGCGTCATCTTCTTCAACTCTTGCGTGCATGCGCCACAGTTTGCCTCGCTTGACTGATCAACGAGCTTGCCGGTCTTGCCGCATAGGCTTCGGATAATCTGCGTCCCCCACTTGCCCTGGACGTGCGCCCTAACGTGTCTGATCTCGGGTTGTTTATACATCGTCGCGGCTCACGAACTGCAAGTTGTTCGGGTGCACGAACTTGCGGACCCGTTCGCCGAATAGCTCGGTCTCAATGGTGATCCGGTCGGGCTGGATTCGGACCACGCGGCTCAGTTCTTTCGACGGAGTTCGCGGGCCTCGGAACTTGGTGCCGTCGCGCATGTAACGGACGATATCGAACAATCGGAAAGCTTGGGTCATGAGTACCTTCTTCGTAACTGATCAAGATGAGACTCAAGAGAAGCGTTACGCTCAGTCAGATCTTCGATAATCTTATTTCTAAGCTGATCGGGGTGATCCTTGAGGAGCTTCATTCTGATGCCGTGTGCCCATGATTGATAACTGTAATCCTGTGCGATTTCTTTCACGAAGGAGTCACGCAGCTCTTCGCGCAGATGGTTTCTGTAATTCTGATGAGCATCGGTTGCCGCGTGAATCGACACGTCGCAATAAAACGTCCCCAGAACGTCCTCGAATGCCTCACGCATTTTGAGTTTGAACCGCTCAATCTGCTGGCTCTGTGCTTGTTCAAATTGCTCTTCGTTTATGTTTTCGGCCATTGCTCATCTCCAAAAAGGTTGGGGCTACAAGGCGGCCCCTTCGCGCTCAGTTGAAGAATCATCCGTGGCCTGAGCCGTTTACTGAGCCTGAGCCTGAGCCTGAGCCGTTGCCGTCGCCTGAGCCGTTGCCGTGGCCATAGCCGCTGCCGTGGCCGTAGCCGAAGCCATAGCAGTTGCCGTAGCCGTGGCCGTAGCCTGATCCATTGC